>JACCDT010120834.1_pt1 | contig 42237 bp, 36 predicted proteins | sample 7446291 | NCBI WGS metagenome assembly JACCDT01 (sample SAMN15323446, study PRJNA562643) | freshwater metagenome | isolation source: river surface water | place: USA:Blue River Watershed | collected 2017-08-17
CAGTCAGGTTCAGCGACGTCAAAGTCGGTGTAAGCGACGCAGTAATCGTCAGCGACCCTGCGCCTGATGTAACAGTCAAGTTGTTGACCGCTGCAATAGTCGCCGCAACAGGAGCTGCGCCGGTAGAGCCGATAAACATCTGCCCATTAGTCAGCGCCGTTGCTTCGACAATCGCACCAGCCGCGGACCACATCATACGATTATTGTTCAATACAGCAGTTGAGTTAGTGCCGCCGAGAATAATCGGCACAGCACTCGCAAGTGTAATATTCGGAGTCGCGCCACCAGACGAGGCCAGGGGAGGGCTCGCGGTGACATTCGTCACCGCCGACACTACATTTTGCCACGTAGCCGTGGTACTGCTTGTGGCCGTGAGGACTTGGCCGACAGTCGGCGCAGTTGCCGCCGACACGTCAACTGTCGTAGTGGCCGAGAACAATCCCTTCGCTGTAACATTGTTCGTGGTAGCAGTCATGGTCTTGTTAGTCAGAGTCTGAGCAGTCGCCGTGCCGACCAGGGTCAGTGATGCATCAGGTACAGTCAGCGTGCGCGTGGTTAGTGTCGTCAACGCTGTCAAGTCAAAGGCAACGAGTTTAGTAGGGTCGGCAGTGTTGGCGACGCGCGTAGAACCATCAAGCAATGTCTTGTTAGTCAGAGTCTGGGTATCGGTTGTGCCGACCACAACTCCACTCGGCGCAACCTTGGTAGTCGTCACCGCACCTGCTCCAGCTCCGACCAGGAAATTGCCCGACGTAAGAGTAGTGGCTCCTGTGCCGCCGTTCGCGACCGCAAGGGTACCACTCACGTGTGTGGTGAGACCAACCTTACCCCAAGACGGAGTGGTGCCGCTAAGGAGCACATTGCCTGCCGCGGCAGCAGCGAGTGCCGCAAGACTGTCCACTGCATCAGAATACAGAATATCACCTGTCGCATACGTCGAAAGACCAGTACCGCCGTTTGTGGGGCCCACAATACCTGTGACATTTGCAGCGTTGCCTGCGATGTTAGTGACCCATGTTGGAGTGCCTGCGCCTGCTGAAGCAAGAATTTGACCACTCGTTCCAACCGCGGTCATGCCATATGCACTCGTCGACGCACCATAGACCACTGCGCCAGCGACCGCAGTCGCCGTTCCGGTGCCGCCATTTGCAACCGGCAGCGGGTCAGTGATGCCAATAATTGGATTTTGAGCAGTGCCAGTGTTTACAATAGGCGCCGTAACACTAACAGTCAGCACGCCAGCAGGCGATTGCCAGCTTGCCGCAGTGCCACTTGTCGCCGTTAGGAGCTGTCCGGCAGTTGGCGCCGCCGACCCCGAGACCACCACGTCGGCACCCGTTGTACCGAGCTGAGTTGCGCGAATAGTGTTCGTAGTCGCCGTCAGTGTCTTGTTAGTGAGGGTTTGTGCGGTGCTCGTGCCAACCAACGTCATATTGGCATCAGGAACACTCAACGTTCGCGTGGTCAGCGTTGTCAAACCACTCAGGTCAAATGCAACAAGTTTAGTAGGGTCGGCAGTGTTGGCGAGGCGCGTCGAACCATCAAGCAATGTCTTGTTGGTCAAAGTCTGCGTGTCAGACACTCCCACAAATGCGCTAGTCGGAGCAGCCAGAGTGGCCGTTATCGCACTCGTGCCTGCACCCACAAGTACATTTCCAGATGTAAAGGTAGTAGCACCGGTGCCACCATTCGCTACTCCCAACGTCCCACTTACATGCGTGGTGAGACCAACCTTACCCCATGACGGCGCCGTGCCGCTGAGCAACACGTTGCCTGTCGCCGCAGCTGCAAGAGCCGTCAGAGTATCGAGCGCCGATGCATAGAGAATAGCTCCCGATGCCACCGTTGACAGTCCTGTACCGCCGCTACCAACTGCAATAGCGGTCGTAAACGTCTTTGCGCCGCCGACAACTTGCGCAGACACCAAGTCTACATAAACGCCTGTAAGAGACGGCAGGTCGGCACTTACTAATGATCTGAAAGTAGGTTGTGCGGCAGGTCCTGTCGTAGGACCAGCCCAGACTGTGTTTGCGATCTGGGTCGCCTTTGTCAGGGTCAGTGTGCCAGTTGTGGTGACCGGCGAACCGCTAACTGTGAACTCGCCCGGCGCGGACAAGCCAACCGACGAGACATAAGCTGGTGTTTGCCAACTTGCCGCAGTCCCGCTCGTCGCAATAAGTGCCTGCCCAACAGTCGGCGCGGTCGAGCCGCTGACCACCACGTCGGCACCCGTTGTACCGAGCTGAGTCGCGCGAATAGTGTTCGTGGTAGCAGTAAGTGTCTTGTTAGTGAGCGTCTGCACCGTCGCAGTACCAACCAACGTCAGCGACGCGTCAGGTATCGTCAGCGTTCGCGTGGTCGCAGTTGTCAATCCACTCAGATCAAAGGCTACGCGCTTCGACGTGTCGACTGTGTTAATCACACGCGTCGATCCATCTTCTAGCAATTTGTTAGTGAGAGTCTGCGAGTCAGTATCGCCCACTACAACGCCGGTCGGAGCCACTTTCGCAGACGTTATAGCTGAGGTGCCAGCTCCGATAAGGAAATTACCCGACGTGTGAGTTACCGCGCCTGTACCGCCGGACGCGACGCTCAGCGGATATCCAGTCAAGGCAGAATTGATGTTAAAGCCGGAAATGCTAATAGCATGCGTGTGATCAGATCGTGCATCAGTTGCGGCCGTGCCCTCTGCGTTGGTAGTAGCAGACGTCAGAGTAGTAGTCGGCGCGGCATAAATCACCGCTGTATTGACGAATGTTCTCTTGTCAGTCAGTACTGTAACGACCGACCCAGCATTGGTAGTGTATAGTGCAACTGGAACAGAACCAGCCGGGAACAAGCCTGTAGTGTTGATGGCCAGCGATCCAGCAAGCGCATAAACCGCGCCCGTAACAATATTCGGCGTTGTAGCAAGAGTTGTACCAGATACGGATGTAACTACACCATTTATCAACATTGTACCACTAGTCACCGTGATCGAAGTAAGACCCAACCCAGATGCGACAAAGTCAGACGTACCAGTGGACGAGAACGTAAACTGTCCGCCGCCGTCATCGGCGATCGACACACCTGCGCCAGGGTTAAGTGTAATGTCGCCAAAGCGATTTGTCCCAGCTGTGATTTTAACCCCATGTACACCTTGATGCACGTGGTCTGATGTCGCGAAACTAGCCGCCGCGCCAATCGCGTTGGCCGACCCGATCGACACTGGAACTGCCGTCGGGATATTGTGGATATGATCCGCGCGGGCTAGTGACGCACTTGTACCAGTTGCATTTGCCAAATTAGGCGTAAGTCCAGACGCCGCACCTGTAGTAATCGCATGAGAGTGGTCCGATCGCGCGAACGTTGCAGCCGCGCCATCAGCATTTGTACCAGTTGCGGTCAGGGCGGTCGTGGGCGCCGCCGTCGGGATGTTGTGGACGTGATCCGCGCGGGCGAGACTAGCCGACGTACCTGCCGCATTAACTTGATTTGGCTGCTGCGCAGATGCGGCGCCTGTAGTAATCGCGTGCGAGTGATCAGACCGCGCGAACGAATTTGCTATTCCAACAGAGTTTGCGCTTGCCGCGGTCAGGTTAGCACTTGGCGCCGCAGTTGTCAAGGGGTCAGCGCCAGCAGGCAAGTGACGCGCAGCATGCGCTTCGACTGTAACACCATTTACAGTCGTGACAGCTGTAATCGCATTCGTACCCATGTTTAGCGTCCCACCCATCGCGCGAGTACCAGTAGTGAGCAGATACTGCGTGTGATCATCGGCAGAAAGACCTGTCAAACTTCCATGAGACACATCACCTGACGTCGCGGACGAATTTTGCCCAACAAATGGTCTCTCAGAGCGGATTTCAGCCACGGCCGCGACTCCTTCTTGCACAATAATGGATGCAATCGGTACAACACCGGTGACAAACCATGGCGGCGGCTGGGCCAAAGTCGCGGACTGTGCAAGCACAAGCGATGCATAAGTAGCCTGAGCATATACGAGCAGATATGCCTCATTTGCACCATCACCGCAAATGTACAGAGTATGTTTTGCAAATTGACCCGCGGGAATAGCGGTAAGCGCAGTAAGGTTATCATATTGCGTGTTAGATACTACAGTCTGTGTCGAGCGCGACCATGTCCCGGCAACATGATAGTAAGCATAATACCCCGCGGGCGACGCTGCACCACTCGGCGCAAATCCGTTGCATGCAATACAATATGCGCCAGACGAAATAGCGAGCTCGCGAGACGCGTTTGCAGTCACGATAGACCCCGACACGTACAGCGCGCCAATTGCCTTTCGCCAGCAATCGTCAAGATAGTTAGAATAGTGCGCACCGAGAGGCTTCGCCATACTAATGTACTCGATGCCAGGGGCTGGAACCGACGTCGCCCTGACAACACCAAGTACGATATTGGCAACTTCGTCAACAGGCGAAGGACTAGTGTTAACTGTACCATCCGCGTGAACATGAATGTAGTTTGTCGTATCAGCCACAAGTGTCAGAGGCGTGGTCGACCATGTTACATATTTAATCTGATGTGTAGTCGAGTTGATTTCAAGATAGCCATCTCCGGCGGCGACTGAGATACCAAGTCCACCTGTCGCAGTGATTGTGCCGCCGGTGTTCGGACCCATTGTGCCGCAATTGATTAAATCACGCACATCAGTCGCTGTACCAATAGACTCACCTAGGAACAGAGCACCTGGAAACGAGTTACCCGGGACGATAGGATCTTGAACAGCCACTGTAAGGTTAGGAGATGTAATAGTCATCTTCGACAATTGAGCGATGGCACTAATCGCTCCAGTACATGTCGGGTGTTGCTGCAGAATATCAGTAACATTGTCGTATAGAACAGTCTTAATATGGACATCCGGTGCCACACCAGTCGCCGGATTGTAAATACCGCGCATGCTGTCTTCGACCTCAAGAGTGCCGGATGCAACACTGGCGCCATCATAATATTGGAGACCATTCATAGAATTGACAGTGGCTCCGATAACAGCGATAGTACCAAGGTCCACACTTGTGTTTACACCATGTATGAGAATAGCATTTGTGCTTGATGTATGTCCGGTAATCACACAGTCGGTGATGTTAATTTTCGCCTTGGTTAATCCAGTACCATCAATGTGAATGGCATTTAGGAAATAACCTCCGATACCAGCATCGGTGAATGCAATCGACGATGAAAATCCATTTGCGGTATAGTAAAACAGAGTATCGGCATCGGCCAGGCGAATCTGCCGGAATAGACCGTTCGACAGAGTATCAATCGATATCACGACTGAGCCCGCGGCGGAATTTCCAATCAGCGTGCATCCCGACACTGCGTTTAAAACACCATTTGTGATTGACATCAGTGTGTTTGCCGAAGTCGTGATAGTAGAACTTGTCACGTTCGTGCCGACTATGGAAACATAAGGCGGCACAACCAATGTCGCCGTTTCGGCAAACACACCCGGGCCAACCGCGACCAAGTATGGAAACGTACTCGTCGCCTTGTAAAACGTTGCCGTAACGCCGGCCGTTGCGGTCGCCGGCGCTGAGAGTGTCATAGTGTTGACATCGGTATATGTCACAGTCGTGCCCGGTGGCACTCCAGCGGCGGAAATGATAGCGCCCATAAGTGTTACATTGAAAAGTCCCGCGGATGTGATAGTAGTTGACGTGTTCGTCGTCGCAATTACAATTGCCGGTGAAATCCAATCAAGCGCATCGCCGATCTTGGTAAACTCATACGACTTCGTATTGACATGCACTACATTGCGCGCACCGCCGACTATATTAAAATCAGAGCTTGGGTGAATGTACATACGATCTATGCGCGAAACACCATCGAAATAACCAATCGCGGTCGATTGCTCGATGTTCACATTGACATTGTTGTTCTCAAAGTTCGACGATGAGATTTTCACAGTCACTGCCGCACCACCTGTCGGCACATGGATACCGCGATTAAATCCCAAAATCTGCGATCCACTAACATTACAAAATGCACCATCTGCAATCAGGAAACAAGTCCCGGTAAACGACGACATCTTAGCCGACGAGTTCGAGAAATACAAATTAGAGTTAGCACCAGTTGCACTACCGATCACAGTAGGATACGGCGCCACATCGTCTCTAAATTGCGAGTCAGCAATGGCAAGCTGAGTCTCAAAGCCGGCATTCGTAACCTGGAAACCAGTCGTAAAGTTAAATGGGCCGCCCAACTTACAATTAGATACAAGTGTTAACGTGCGCGCAGTGGCACCATGCGTATGAACACAAATGGCGCAATTGCCGAACGAGCAATTAAACACGGCAAACACTGACAGGCCGCTCGAATTCACGTGATAAATGCCCTTGCCACTGGTCGCGCCGTTAATTTGCAGGTTCGAAACTGCACACCTGTCAGTCGCGGTGATGACAGTATCCGTCACCGCGGAAGCATAAATAATAGTAACGGCGTATCCCATACCTTCCAAGAACACATAAGGCTTCAGGGTAAGCGGTGCTTCGACGAACACACCAGCGCCGATTTTGATAAGGAAAGGATTCGCCGCAGCGTTCGTAGTAATCGCCGCAAGTGCCGACGCGACAGTGAGATACTCGCCGGCACCTGGATTTTTCTTCACGTAAAGCACATTGAACGACGACAACCGCGAGTCATTGCCTACTGTCAGTGTGCCAGCCGTCGAACCTGCATTCACAGTCGCGAGGACTTCAGTAGCTGACGCAGTCCAGGTCAGGTACGAATTGGACGTGAGTGATTTAAACTCAGCGTTATTTGCACTCACTTGCTTGAACACACCAATGCCTGAACCTAAGTTAGATCCAGTGGAAACAAAACTATTGGGAAGCGAATCAAGCGTCGACCAACTAGTCGTTCCAGATCCGTCCGTGGACAGGACATTACCGCTTGCGCCCGACGTAGCTGGCAGGCGTACGATCGTGTTTGCGCTCGCGGTCGCCGGCGGCCGTATCGAAGTGACCCAGCTCCCATCGTTAAAATCGATATTGTGTGTGGAGACAGTGACAGCCTGCGATGTGTCGTTTAATCTATCACTCATATCCAACTAATATAATATCAGCGGATAATATGAATCGACAAAAAATTGAAGTTGGTATTTGTGACACTATTCTCGTACGCACATCCTGGATTGAATATACCGGCCCTGCCAAGTGGCTCATATACCCTGCGACCATATGTCAATACAAAAAATCCACAAGTTATACTAAAAAAACAACTGATTTTTTACTATTCCTAACAATCAATGCTCTGCTGGCAAGAAGGATTGTTACATAATGGCGATCTTATAGTTCTTGAATGTGGATATTTTACTACTCATGTTCATTCGGCAAGAACTATCCTAGTGCCGAGTGATTACTTGTCACACTGCCCACGATTGCATGTTGCGCCATATCAAGGTGGTGATCGGGACACTAAGCTATGCGCTGCATGGTTTATCTGCGGTAAGAGCGAAGTGTCGCTCGCAAATGGCGCTTATATGACGTGTGAGAAGTTTGCCCTAAAACTATCGGATCACCTCCACAGTCTGTTATACTAAAAAACTGATTTTTTCACACGCTATCTGTCATGATGACTATCGACTCCCTCCCCGTTCTTCACATAAACAATGGTGATGTGATCATCACGAATGGTGGATACCTTCTCCCGCTCATTGCATACTCAAGACTCAGAAACGATCGACTACTCGCCGGCCACTGCTCATTCACCAAATATTTTAATCCAGGGCATGCATTATCCGGGATCCGCATCTGCGAAAATTGGGGTATACCAGATGACACAGAAATAGCTTATGATGTATGGACAAACCGAATGCCCCAATCTGAATTTATTGAATTTATCAATAGCCTATTATGGTAATAAAAAACTGATTTTTGTCCACTAATCCATCAGAATGAGCGTGCTATACGTAACAATAGTGGGTGATATAGGTGTATTACACGGAGAATTGGTGTTTACACACGCGTGTGTACTAGTTGACGATAGAAATGTAGTATTACTCGCCGGAGATTATTTATCCATGCGCGACCATGAATCTGTAAATAGACAACCATATTATCTTGAGGTGGGTCCTTATGCTCGACGTATATTTAGTTTTGCAATGAATCAGATTTATTGATTTTTTGACGTGCAAAGTATAAAATGGTCGATTGGAAATTACTTTGGGAGCAATATCAGGCGAATCTCGCTGCTGATCCAGCCGCTGATCAAGCCGCAGTTAGTGATTTCATACTCGCCGGCGTTGTAGACCACTATTCTACAACTCCGAAAAATGTATACCGGTATACGCTAACCTACACAGCAACTCGCACGGCTGAATTCGCGGCAAACGTAAAAAAGCGACTGGATGAACAGTTTACAGATGGTAACTTTGTCCTTACAATGAGTGATCTGCGCAACAGGGCTGTATTTACAGTCACCGCTGGTTAAAACACACTTCTCTAAACACACAAAATGTCATATTTTGCCTTCCATGATATCGTTGTAGCCGCAATTCCAGTCACGCGCACTGAAATAACTGCACTTGCAACATTGTAACTGACCCCGAGTACAGGTACGACTGCGCTTGTCGCCGATCTATCAAATGCAACAACACACGTGCCGCCGGAATTCATACCTGTTAATGTGTATACAATACTAGTCGGCGTCGACCCTGTCAGCGCAATAATAGTCGCCGTGATCGTGAACGCTCCACCGGTTGGGATAGAAATTGAAAAGATGTCAGTCGGCGTCGCATCAGTTGTCGTGAGTAGATAGTCGCCAGGTGGCATCAAAATTGCGCTCCATGTGCTTCCGACAGTGTCCAAACGTGTGGCACGTCCAGGCGGGAGTGAGATTATCTCACTCGCTCCGTTATCCAACACTCGCAGCGGGTAAATCGCCGACTTGTTGCAGATCCAAGCCGAATAACCTGGCGCCAATGTCGTTGCACTCGCGGTGCTAATTGCCGCCATTGTAAACGTCAAGCCTGCGGCAGTCGGCGTAAGTAAATATGTGTCATATAGACCACCGAAATGTGCCGGATTCGCCTGCGACAAGGATACTCCATGAGAGCCTGCGACTTTCATACCACATGACCAACCGCCTAGTACAATATCATTGCGGCCTTCAGCGGCGGCTTGTTGACGCGGCGCAACAAATGGCAGAGACATTTCATATAATAACTACACCACTTTTTTTATAGATTTATCTTACGCCAGGAAGTTTTCATCAGGTTCAACAAGCGCCGGCATTACCATGTCGACAGTAGGCTTGTAAGTGTCTGTCTTGTCTGAATACTTAAGTGAAAGCTCACGATAGTAATATGATCGCCCGGTCCCCGCATAACTGACCCGTAATCCTGTCATCGTTTCATACTCACCAGGGGTGCGCTGAATCATATAATTGCATCTGTATCCTTCCATCACACACATCTGAATAGCCTTAACTGCGCCGGCATCAATAGGGCGACCAGGGTATAACATCGAGCGCTCAACTCCTGCAAAGACGTCAAAGTCGTCGACAAATAACTGCTCAATATACTCATCGCGCAGGGCGATAATGCGGCAGACGGCCTTAAATGATGCGCCAACTCGGTTGCACCACTGTTCAATCTTCCCAAAGTTTGCTGCTTTACCAACTCCATGAACTGCACTCTTTAGGTCGCGCCAAAGCATCAAGGTCCGCACAAAGTCATCCTCGGCTGCACCGGCTACACTCGTCAACGGCGGCAACTGTATCGGATTCGCCGGCGATCGCGAGAGTGCCTTATAACCTTCAAGCAATATACATCCGAGTGTAATAAGGTCTACAATCGGCGCACCGTAGCTCCAACCAGCCAACACCATGCGTGTGATATAAGGCGGAAAGGGGATTCGATATGCAATGTGTCCAAGCGTAGTTAGGCTCCATCCGCGCTCAGGATGTGCCTGCTGCATGATACGTTTGCGGTCCCAAGAAGGCAGTTCAGTGTCATAAATGTTACTAAACGCGGGTGCAACAGGCGACACAAATCCGAGTGCATATAGCCGTTCAAGTGCAGTCCACAGTGAATCCATTGATGGCGAGTCAATAAGCTGCAGTTTATCAAGCTGAAACACAACTTCATCAACACGGCCGCCGGCTGTGCGCGCGGCCTTTACACCAGCGCGCAACTGTTCATAAATCAAGTCAAGCATGCATGACAGCACATCGTCGGTGATAATTTGTGGTAACTGCCATTGATCCAAGCGATCATACACATAACGTGGAAACAGTGGGTAATAGTGTCCATAATGCTTACGCCCGGCACGGCCCATTCGCTGGACAAGTCGCGACTGTGCAGCAGGCTTAACCATGATTGTGCGCGAATCATAGATGGGATTGTATTCTATCTCTTTGTTAAACCCAGAGTCAATCACATATGTCAGATTTTCAAGCGTAAGACCTGTCTCGGCAACATTTGTGGATAAGATAACTCGCCGCGATGGGACGATATCACGCCCGCCAATTTGTACGACTTGTTCAGATCGCGGTTGCAGCAGCCGGCGAAAGTCAACATTTTCTGTGTTTTGCGCATCCGAGTCAATGATAAGTGTAGTGAAAACCTTACCGCCGCCCGCCGCCAGTCGCTCTGCAAGCGCATCCAAGTGCACTTTTGCCGCCAAGAAATGTGTGCGACCGGGCAGAAAACACAGTACGTCGCCCTGTTCGCCGTCGTCTACTTGTGAAATCTTCTCGACTATCGCAGCCACGGCGCGCGGATAATCATTCACAACACGGCCTTCATTCCAGTCCCAATGTTCAGCGCGCCCAACCGACTGTCCAGTACACCAAATATAATTGCCAAGTGGCGTCACCCCGAAGTATCTGCAGTATTTCTCAGCATCAAACGTGGCAGACATGAGAATCACAAATGGACAATCGCGCTGCCCGGCACAACGTATCAGGAAATTTTTGATCATCGCGAGCACGACATCGGCCTTGAGTGACCGCTCATGGACTTCATCGATAATGATAAACTGCCATTTTGCCATGATTTCTGCGTCTGACATGATCTTTAAATAGACCGACAGCGTGTCAATCGTCGTCGACAGCAGACCTACATTTTGCGGGCGCAATTTGTTGTATTTTGATGACCACCCGATTGTGTCGCCGAGTCGCAGCATGTCGCCGTAATGTAACAACATTTCCGACACATTCATCTTAGCTGTCAGCACACGCGGCTGTGTAACGACCATGCCGCGTTGTGTCCCGCGCACAAAATCCTTAAACAGCTCTGGTGGCAAAGCCGTAGATTTTCCTGATGCGGTCTCAGACTTAAGAACTAGGACACGATTTGCTGGCCCAAGGCCAGGCGCATGCATCGTAAACCAGTGTTTAATGTAATCGATCGGCCGAAAATCGTCAAGCTCGGCCTGACCATGCTGACCATGGCGCAGGCTGCCTTTAATAAACAAAGTTGGCAGTGGCATAATATATGTTGCCGCGATTATTTCTTTACATGATGTATATCCATGGACAAGCATTCCGTCTCGGTCGCAGTAGCTATCGTGTGCATCATTATCGTCGCGTATGTCCTCTATACGCGCGAGGAGACGCTTATTCAGAGAGGCGCCGAGTATTTTACGACTGAATCATTCAGTCCGCGAGGCGGCTCGGTTCTCATCGATGTAGTCGAAGTATCCCGCAATTATATCCCGTATATCAGGCCTGTGTCACCCCCTCCCTCTATTGAAGCATTCAGTGACCCTGCGAATCGTTCAAGCAGAGTTGGGACCCCGACTTCATATAAGCGGTCGCCTCAAATCCACTTTTGGTACGCAAACTGGTGTGGCGCGTGTAAGATCATGATGCCAGTCTATGCGCAGGTAAAGGCTGAGTTTAGTGCCGGACCGCCGCTGAAGTGGTTTGAACACGATGGCGACAAAGAGTCTAACCCAGCCGTTGGGGGATACCCGACTATCTTCGCCATCAGTGCCGACGGCGCTATGTATAAATACACAGGTGGTGCCGACTATGCCTCACTCCGCCGGTTCGTCTCGGCTTATGCGATGTCGGTTAATTAAACCGCTAAAGAATACAGCGCACACAATATATGACTCACAATGTTTGATATTAACAGCATTTTAAGCGGTGCGGAAACCAGCGGTCGACCGCATGGCGCAAAAAAAGCGACTCCTATACACAAGGAATCTACAGCAGCCGCCGAAACAACTGATCTAACTCAGTTATCGGCGGCATATGACATGATTCCGATTAAGCGCGACCCTATGTTTGAAGACTTGATCAAGGCAACAGAAATAGTGCGCGAGTTTGTGATCCGCAATGGCTTGATCATCTATGGCGGCACAGCAATTGACATGGCATTACGACTGCGCGGTGACAAAATCTACGACGATGATATGCTGCAAGTGCCCGATCTTGACTTTTATTCGCCGAACTCAGTCGAGCATTCATACGAGCTAGCCGACATTCTATACAACGCCGGTTTTACAGAAGTAAGGTCTATTAATGCCATACATTTCACAGCTCGCAAAGTGGACATCGGCGATAATCACTTTGTCGCCGACATCGCCTATATGCCCACGGCGATCTTTGAAAAACTGCCGACGCTAGTATTCGGCGGCATGAAAATCATCCACCCTACATTCCAGCGCATCGATATGCATTCGGCATTTTCATTTCCTTATGCTAATGCACCAGGTGAGGTGGTCTTTCAACGATGGCGCAAGGATTTTAAACGGTTCTGGAAACTCAACGCTAAATATCCTATTGCCCCTGACCAGCCCAAGCCTGAACCAGCCGACTCACAGGAACTTGTTATCCCCGACACAGTGTGGTCTACTGCACCGCTTGCAGGATGGTGCGCATATGCAGTCATGACAGGCCGCGCAACACATCGCGGCAGCGCTATTGTACTTAGAGCACCACGCGTGGAACTATTATGCGACACAAAGCCTGATGCAGCAACTGCTCGATATGACCGATATCATAGTATCCTCGAACCTATGTACGAAACAACTATTGCCAATCTACAAGTGTATATGTGGGATCTACATGAGTCAATGATCACAGTCGACAATCACACTGTCGGCCCGCACAGTGTTACAACTATTAGTATGCACGCTATAGCTAAATATCTACTAGCCATGTATTTCAAAACCGGCGATAATGCATACATCAGCGCATATGCGGACATTCTGCCGCATTGGTCACTATCAATCAAACCATGGGGCGCACATAACATGTCAACTATGAAAAAGGTCCAACTTGCGCAACAAGATCATGATATCTATGGCACGGCGCTGTTGACAATGCCTCGCAACTATCATCCGGCGCGCGGAAATCCACATCCTACATTTGATATTTCGCAGAGTGAATTCTTTAATGAAGAGGGCATCCGCCGTGAATTTGCAACTCAAAATTGAATATTAACCTAGCCTATATCAACAGATGACCGATTTAAAATCATCGGACTCGCTTCTTGACGCGTTCAACTCAACCTTGCGCGATTTGAACATCGCGGACACATCAGATGACGATTCCACCTGCGACCTTTGTGGTGTCAAATGTGCCCAGCCTGAACATCCATCTGCGCGCCTGGTGTGTGAAAATTGCCGAGTCCAAGAGTCAGGTACTACACAGCTTGGGGCATCGGCGCCGGCGCGTGTAAAGTCCACTATCGGCGCGAGGAAGGGCATGTGTTACAATACGCCCCAGGATTATAGTCAAACGCAACATGGTAACATTCTCAAGCATCTCAAAGCATTATCTGCGCAAGATAACAGTGTGCCACAGGCGGCGATCCTATTCGCCGCCGACACATACAACAGTATTCAGCGCAATCATGATGACGGCATCAAGTTTGTCCGTCGCGGCGGCATAAAAAACGAAGTTCTGGCGCGTCTGTTGTACTACGGATGTATTAAATGCGGCACACCATTTAAGATCCAAATCCTGAATCGGTTTATGAAAATCAGCAGTTCAACTCGCGGCGAACAGATCTTACGCCAACTTGAGACTGAAGGCAAAATTCAACTGCCGGCCGACGCTGCGCCTAACCGCGACTACATCACACGCTATTTTGCGGTCTTAAGTCGCGAGGCAGATGAAATTGGTAAGGATTTCGTTGAAGCGCTAGTTGACATCTCATACGACAATTGTATCTGTCAACAGGCGTGTCTTATCTCGCGCATAGTCGGCGCAATCTGGGTATATGTTTGTGAGGCGCGGCTTGACATCAGCGCTGAGAGACTCGAAGCCGCAACTGACAACACAAAAAAGACGACGTTTAAGAAATTCTCAGACGAGGTATACCGATATATTGAGTTTGAACCTGCATTTACAGCAGCTGGATTCACTTGGCGAAGTCATTAGACCTTTAAACCTACACTCTAAATCATCATAAGTGACGAGAACAACACAACGCGCCCAAGATGCTCGCCGTTACTCAGCGTGTCATGCGTATAGTGCTGGCGGACAAATCCAAGCACTGTTTTTTTCTCGCTTTCGGATACAATGGACAGATAACAGCCGTCTGCAATATTCATCGAGTTAGGTGTAAGAATAGGATCCGCAACATGTCGCTTGATAAATTTCATAATATCGCTGAACGAATACATACGACAGGGATCGTACTCGGCCTGCGGCTCTTGTTGTTCTTGAATGGTCTCCTGAACTTGAACATGTTCTTGAACAGTTTCCTGAACTTGAACAGTCTCCTGAACAGGTTCTTCAACCTGCGCAATGGCGGGCTCTTCATCAGGTAGCACTTCAATAAATGGGTGCGGCTGCTCGGCCGCAGGCTGTTCGGCGCCTTTTGCCGCCGCAATAAGCGTCATCATACGCTTATAGTTGTCATTCATCTCCGCGATCTGCGACATAAGTTGGTCCATCTTGTACACATATTCGACAATAAATTTTAATAGGATATAAGAGTTCAATGATTGTATAGTACTGTATGGATTCCCAAACACTGCTTAATACTCGCCGACAGAGCGATCTCAAGTATGGCGGCTACTGTCCAAAGCTACCATCGGTCATTTGCAATATTTCGGCTACTATCGGTGAGTATTTAGGCCGCGGTGGGTTTTCATCAGTCTATGCGGCAGACATAACATCAGCAGGTGAAGTGCTAAAAAATATGTGTATTAAGATCTACAGAACAGGCGACGAGGACGCGTGGGCAACTGAAGTAAAAGTACTGAACACGCTAGCTGGCTGTCCCAACATTATCGGCTTTCATGGCGTGTTCCCAATTTACGTCCTGAACAATATGCTAAAGCCGCGTGTGCACCATTGCACTATTATGACGCGTTACGCCGGGTCTGTGCACGATCTGACTCGCATGGCGCGCGATCTCGGCCGCGGTCTGCCGTCTGAAATCTGCACGCATATTATGCAATCTATGGGCCGCGCACTTGCATTTATGCACTCGCATGGTGTGATTCACGGCGATGTTAAACCGGCAAATATGTTACTCACTACCGATCTTGACTCTATCTGCGCAGGTGCAGCGTTCGACGTTGTCCTGTCGGATTTCGGCGGCTCAACAATTGGTAAGCCAGACCCTGCTGAACAGCCCGGCACATATCCTTACATGGCACCTGAAATCCTGCTTGAACAACCATTTGGTCCGTCGATAGATATTTGGTCACTCTGTGCATCTCTGTTTGAGATGATCACGACCGATGTTATGATGGAAGTCGAACCGCCGGAGGACGATGATGAAGAAGAAGAAAATGACGAGGGAGAAGATAACACTGAAGGTGAAAGTGAAGAAGATGAAAGTGAAGAAGATGAAACAACTGACGAACAGTCAAGTGATGAGGGCGAGACGGTGAGTGGAACAACTGACGAACAGTCAAGTGATGAAGGTGAGACAGTGACAGAGGCGAACTCTCATGGATCATCGTCAGGATTTGATCCATGGGCATACCTGACCAAGATAGTCGACATCATACCACCAACGAATGGTGATCTGTCAGTGATGTTGGCGACCGATAAGTATGATGAGTCGCACAAATATTATTATGCCGACCGAATGGAACGGCAAAGTCATATCGCGCATATTATGACATTGCCAACTACGTCGTCGATTGTCAATGAGCTGCAGCGCGAGTGTGAACTTGGAACGCCGGAAATAGTCGCTGAGTTAGCAGCACACATTGCGCGCGGAATGCACTGGAATCCGGAACTTAGATGCACCGCAACTGATATTGCATCCATAACTCTGCCATGTTGGTAAAATGCTCTTTACAGAACACCCCAAGCTGACGCTACTTGCTGAGCAGCGGCAATTTGTGCCTGCCGTTGTGCCGCTTCAGCAGCAATACGCGCCTGATCAGCCGCCGCAGTCGCTGCGATTTGCGCCTGTGCAATAGACGTCGCGCTCGTGACACGCGCTTGCTGCGCCTCGGGCGAGTAAATCTTAAGTGCAATGCCGCCGATAACCAAAATCAGCACGATAACCACGAAACCGATGATCAACTCCTTCATTGTATATGTTTAATCCGCGCACTAAAAGTGGGCAAAAAATAAATCGCATCATGCTAGGCCCGACATGGACATAACATGCGCATTCGCAATGTGAGGAATTACCACATTGCTTATACAACACGATTGACTTATTTTTTACACGAATTATTTTACGGCACATCTAATATACCGCTGCTTAACATGGTCGTAGGTCTGCTTGTCTGGTTCATCATCTTTATCTGCGGCTTCTTGCTGTCTATCACGGTTGTCGGCGCGATCATTGGTGTGCCGATTATGCTCGTGTCTGGAGCCGTCTATGTGCTGTACTACGGCCTCGGCAAGGGCAAGTGGGCGTTCTGGCAGGATGGAAACTATTAAAAAAGAATGCCATGTGTGTAAAAGGTGTACTTTAACCCCCACATTCTAACCCCCACCCTCTAACGCTTATTCTAGCACTTTACGCCGCAGTCGCGCATAAATTTCGCCGTCGTTGGTAATAGTCATAATACCTCGCACACTACAGTTAACATCGCACACAAGTGGCAACGGAGGGTCATCATTGAACTCACCAAAGTCAAAATGTATCTTACAATCCCACTCTGTCTGCGCCAATCCCCACACGCCCGACCACGTATACGTCAGTGGACAGTTCGCAATGTCGTCGCCTACAATTAAATATCCCGAACCGCCATCAAGATACAACAGCTGTGAATCGACACCTAGTCGCGCACATTCTTCACCTGCCGCCATCCAAAAACCTTCCATCGCCGCAACACGAGCACCACCTGTCTGCACACATAGTGCGATGACAATGATAATAATCACAATCAATGCCGCGCCAATGATATTGTAATTCATAACTGTCTATACACCAACCCTCGATTGAATTATAAATGACAAAAAAGATTTACTGAACTTTACTGAGTCAGCAGCGCGGAAATGTCGTCCGCGGAAGTAAGAGCCTGTTGAGCAGCGTCAGTTGCAGCAGCTGCAGTGGACTCGGCGGTTTCAGCAGCCACTTCAGCAGCCACTTCAGCCGACTCAGAGGGTGCATCAGCTTTTACTTTTTTGACCTTCGGGCGAATCACCGACGCCATGCATTCAACAGTCGACTGGTCGAAACCCATCGTCAGCAGATAAGCGCACAGGTGCTTGTGATTGAAAGACGCGAATCCGAGCCAGAAGTTAAGAGACGCCGCATAGAAGGCAACAGCCTTCAGGAAGCGAGTCCAAATAGCATTGATCGGCTCAACAAGGCTCATCTGCGCCTCAGTTGCATGTTGCATAAGGCGCGCACGATACCATCCCTGAGGATCAGCGGTATCAGTCACGACTCCAGACGGCAGGACCGTGGTAAACTTCAACAGCTTGAATACATCCTGCTGTACTTCAGCCTCAGCCAAGTCAGTAAGCGCTTCAATCGAGTTGCACCCCTTAAACAGTTCAAGCAGGCGATCATGGAACTTGCTAATCATCTGCACCGTTCCAGTATCGAAGGTAGCGCGCGGCTTAGACTTCTGCGGCGCGTCAGACAAGAAATTCGCGCGAGTGTTAAACTTGATACCGTCCATCTCAGTAACCTGCTTGGTCTCAGCCTCGTTATTGATGTGCTCATTCGCAGCTAGGAAGTACAGGGTCAGCACCTGGCGCGCATTCTTCTCGCACGTGGCGGCAGAGGCGGGTTTCGGAGTCTTGCTAGTCATGGCTAGGTTATAGACCCAGCCGCGCATTCAATTTTATTTTATATTTGAATATTCCAGGCCTATATCCCACTCTCAATGCGTGAGTTAGGTCCCAAATCGCCCTCTAATAGCATTCTACAGACGCCTGTTTACAACCCACCGCTGATGACGTATCCATTGTACCCCCACGGCCAAACAAGTCTGACGTTGCGCGGCATACATTCGCCCCTGATCTACTCTGGCGGCCACGTTCCCAGGCGTGTTGTGCACAGGACTGTGCTAATTCCATCTGACAGGTCAGATGAAGTCCAGATTCATCCTCGCCGAGGTGAACAGCTTCAGCACATCAACCGGATGACAATGGCAGTTCTCACAGGCGGCAGGGCATGTCTTGCGGGAATGCAAAGTGTAGGCCTGAGTCTGACCAACCGCATCTTGACAGTGAGCGCTATGTGGCTACTCTGGTACGTATTGGGCATCAGGCCTATGCTACTAGGTTACGAACATAAGCGCCGAGGAGTCATTCGGTTTGCCAAAGACTGTTGGTACATCATCCATGATATCGACTATGACTTTGCCAACCCAACGCCGAAGTCTATCATTGAACTCGCACTCTCTCATGTCGGTATTGACAAAGTCGCATGGTATCAGTTTACACACATCGCGCAATTACTCGAAATCCGTATTACAACCGAGTATGTATCACCTTATGACGATCTTATGTGTTGTTGTACTGACCCTAAGCCTGCCGAACCTAAGCCTGCCGAACCTAAGCCTGCCGAACCTAAGCCTGCCGAACCTAAGCCTGCTGACGCTAAACCTGCTGACCCTATACCGGCTGACGCTAAAATCACGCCCAATCCCTCCACAATCTCAGTTGAAAAAATGATATCATTTCTATTCCAGTAAGTTCGCTTTCTTTTTTTACCAATGGACCACTATTGAATCGCCCTCGTCAGTAGTAACGTAGAAATTCTGGTCGTTGGGCATATCAGCCGCGGTATCAATGGATGGGTCTTCTTTTGTGTCGCCGCAATCGACAGGTGTGTCACTAACGATGTGATCAACTATGTGCGCAATCGAGTTATCGATGACGCATACTGCATTCTCAGTGTCTTCACTAGGCGGTACCCAGTCATTTGCCCGCCGTCGGCGCTCACGCAGCACTTCAGCCGGCACAACCATAGGCATCCGCGACTTATACTGCTCGGCGCGGCAAAACAGCTTATTCCAGCTCAGCTTAAACATGGCCCCGGATGTACCGATCTTCACACCATACATCTTGCCTAAAATCCGATTCACAAATTGTATTATAAACTTAACAGACTTCGTACACACAGCCACGAATAGCCCACTATTGAATGGAATACCCCATTCAGTGCATGCCGCCCGATGATCGCGCCTAAACATTCCGATATTGCTCACAACTGAATGGGCTATCTCGCGTTCGCAACGGTACATAGGGTCTTCTAAACTTGACCAGCCCAACGCCGCCAACCATTCCAGCGCTATTTTGTGGCGCGGATACTCATATACGCGGCCAATGTCCGCCGACTGCGCCGACGACTCAAGGCCTACTATAAAGGTATACTGCGCGATTTCAGCGCGCCTAATGTCTCGCAGTGCGTCCTGAACAGGCTTACCGGCCAACGCACAAAGGTTACGATACCAATATCGCGGTTCAGCACCGATGTATTTCTCAACATAATCTTGCGTGATCGGCCCGTCATACTCATATTCGGCAGCAAGCCAAAATCGTTTGCGCGCATTAAGTTTTTCAAGCGATACATCGTTCCCGGCCGCGATAAGATCAGTAATCTGGTCAACTTCTTCGCGCGTAATAGTCTCGGCCTCAGCCACTGCCAACGCCGCAGCGCCACGATGTTCTTCGCGCGCCGCCGTAATCTGATCCATCAGGGCAGCTTTGTTGTAAGCCATAGATTCCAGAGCATCAATCCGCGCACCACTTTGCTGCAACTGTGTCATCAGAGTAACTGTAAAACTATTGCGCGATGTGTGCCGCACACATGTGTTATTGATCCACACATGTAAGTAGTCAGTGTTGTAAAACTTAATCTCGCGATCAGCGCCAATCTCAAACGCAGCGTCAAGGTCGTCAGACTGTTCGATAATGCCAGCTCGCGAATCACTTAGCCATTGATGAATTTCATCATACGTCGTCGGCAGATTGTTGCATTGTGCGGCGACACATACGACATATTCACGACTGCGGACAGATCGCACACGGCCGATCATCTGGATACAAGTCTGTGTAGTGCACGACTGATCCGTGAAATAGCAAAACACACGATCGTAATGTTCAATCTCAAAGGATACTCCTGCTGTAACAGTCGGGGTGTATATAAGCACGTCAGCTGTCGCCCAATACTTGTTAACGTCCTGAAAATGCTGCCGCTTAACAGACTGCAATGTCTCAGACGAGTAAATTAGCACATGTAGAGAAGGCCATTCACCGCGGATATACTCATGCGCGGTCTTCGCGGCATCAAGTGAATTCGCCATTAGCGCTATCTTCTCGCCAGCGCGCAATGAGATATTGATGCGCTCATACCAGTCCACGCGGTCAGATGTGAACTTATAACAGTCTCCTGCAGCAGTCGCATATAAATTCTGATGGAGAAACGGTCTGTCGTATGACTGACCATCCCCATACCGCAAGCACTCAATAATGTTAATCGATCGCATGCCAAGGAACGCATCCATCGCAATCATATACCGCGACTGCGACATTAACCACTTAAACACCGCAAAGGTCCTGTTAAAATTAGCCCTCATCAGACCACTGTCAAGTTGCTCAAAGATTGCCTCGCATTCATCGCACACTACCAGGTCATATGGCTCACTTGTGTCCAACCGCCATAAGGACTCGACTTGACAGATAACACGGTCTGCGCGGATAGTACCCGACACGGCCGCATAAGATGTAAAGCTAGGAAACTTCTCAAGCACGTTCGCAGAGAAAGTCTGTCGAAATGACACAATACAAACCCGCGCATTGGCAAAATGTGTCGCGACATACTCTACTAGTTTTTTGGTCTTACCCATCTTCATTCCGGCTTTGACAAGTAAGGTATGTTCAAGCTGGAAATCATTGAGTTGTGGCGACGCATATCTACATTCGCGGCCGGCAAACATACTGGCTTCAATGTCGCCAACCGCCGTTCGAGCAGAGCTCAGCCTGATCGCGGCAGCAATCGCGGCACCAGGTTCAGGGTCTAGGGTGCCAATGGGAATGCTAACTCCGGGCTCGCGGCGGCATCCATAATACACTGTGCGACCTGATACATGAACTGTCAAAGTGTTGTCAGATGTATGTTCGCGCTTGCAAACTTCGCAATAAGATGCCCGTGTGCGCCAAAAGTGCAACATGTTTCCAGATGCGCGTCGAAATTTATGGCTGTCCATGATGCCGGCCGACTGACATATCGCCAGAATCGCATCCGTGTTGATAGGCGTTGTTGAACCCGGCACACCTCCAGCTCTCTTAACGCCATGTACCGGCAAGATGTCGCAGTCAGAGACGTATGAAATAAGAGATTCGCGGTGAAGAGAGGGGTCGCCATTCAACGACTTAACACGCCGCCCATCTTTGCTTGAACCGCACATGCGAAAATTCTGCACTGATTTGTTGACGCCGGCGTCAAGCAGTCGCCGTAACACAACCGGCACCGACCGCAACACAAGATTTGTAACAAACTGTGCCGCGCCAGATGACGTAACTGCCAGTCTCGGCAGAATATGGTATGAATATTTAGCCCATGTATCGCGAGGTCCAATGTCAGTAGTCTCATATATTGCAAGGTCTAAGTTTGGAGCATTCAACTGCCGGAGTGTATCGGTAATAGTCGCCGCAAACCATGCGCATAATATTTGCGCCTTGTCACGCTCGCCACCTGCAATATCCTCAGACAGTGCTTCAAACAGTTCATCAGGTAGTTCGGCAATGTCTTCGGCCTTAAAATCAAGATCGAACTTAAGTCTCTGCGGCCGGTCACCACGTATCACTTCATGAAATCTAGGGTCCGGCGATGACGTTGCATACGCTATAGCATCATCTATATCCTGAAACAGCAGATATTTACCAAGCGTGTCACATCTAATCAAAAACCCTTCACCTGCAAACCAGTCTGGTGCATCTCCTTTTGATTCAACTGATGGTTCGCCGCTTCGTGTATACAAGTAAGTAAACACCCACATCATGGCTCAGTTAAAAAAATAATTCATTTTTTTCGGCGTCTAACATATACAATGGATCAACCTCGTCTTCAAGCAAGCGAATTTCAGCAAGGTGCTACTGACGTCGCGGCGTCTAAGATCGCTGCTCAGCCGTCCGTCGTCAATTCTGTAACATCTGCTGCATCGTCAGCCGCAGCTGCGGTGTCGTCGGCCGCTGACGCTGCTGTCACTGTTACGGTTAACACTTCGCGCCGTCTTGGTATGTCAACTGGACTCTTGATCGTGCTCGTGATTATTCTTATCGCTGTATTCAGTGGCGCAATTTCCAACATTCTAAGTTCGACGGCCGGTAAGATCATCGTCCTCGCGCTAGCGGTCGTGGCGATCATTGGCGCCATGAAGTCTAGCAATTAGTGCTCCAAGCGCCGCATCTAGAGCTGTAGCCTGCTGCGATTCAGGATTTATCTCAGGTGGCGGAGTATGGTCACATTCTATGCCGCCAGCCACACCGTCTAACAAATTATCCAATTCAGGAGACCCAATAAACGCATATACACCCGTGGCTATTTCGCGACGTGTTTTAATCGGCAATTTTTTCGGTGCACAATATGTAATCCAACCTGTCCCGACAGGAGTCGCCCTAAAGTCCATACGTATTCCAGCCACAGGCCGCGCGACAATTACTAGGCATGAAGGACCTGCGATAAGATGTGCAAAGCGCAGCGACTTTTCATCTGCTGCGGTAATTATCACATTAACTGCCGACATACACGATATAATGTTTTCAGCCGCCGCAAATGATACTTCATCGACAGGTGTCAGTGCGCAAACGTCAATACCTGACCCATATCGCTTCTCAAGTCGCGCACAGTGTAGACGAAACACTTTAGTAACTTCTCGCGCAAGGCCAATAACAACCAACGTCACGCGTTTTGTTGCCACTATAGTATCTGCGTATGTAATCGGCATCATAGTGCGCCGATTAACCTTGCTGGGCACAGGCAAGTCAAGTGCAGCGCCAATCTGATGCCACTCTTCCATGTTACCTCTAATCAACCACATTCAATTTTATATGCAAAAAAGTTAGGGCGACAGCTGGAGGCTTTACTTCACAATACTCATCAAGTATCGCAGTACATATATGGCTCTGATAACCTTATTACGTTGCCGATCACAGTTAATATCTATCAGGTAATTATCCAATTGTTGTTCGATTGGCAGATCCTCGGTTGGCTTAGAGTATCTTTTAGGATGTTGTGGCGTACCCTTGTAGTCCTTAAAGTTTGCATCCCTAGCTTTGAAATATTCCAACTGCTTAAATGCGTTAGGGTTAATCCATATAGTCTCACTAGTTATAAAAGTTAGTGAACGCACACTAGGGGGTAATCGATCGATTCTAACAGGTCTCATATAACACATAGTGTCATCGGTAACATTTATCTCTTTTGTATCGACATATGGGATCACAGCTGGAGTTACCGTAACCTCTCTACTATTAACATAATATGTGCCACAACCCATTGACACCATATTACACAAAATCTTAAGTTTATGGATTTTCAGCTTACTGATTTTAGCAAGTTCATCGTTGGCTAGTTCTTCAGCTGAGTATATAAATTCAGTAATCTGTAGTCCCATAGTTACGAGTGCATTCGGTACATTGGCGCAATGGACTATAATCTTCTCCTTTTTTGCCAGCTTCCTGCGGAGTGTTCCAATGTGTAACTTGTCAAGGTCGACTATTAGCTTGCCGTATGTATGACGACTACGTGGATCCTTACAACCGGCTTCATGCTGGATTGTAACAGACTCGCCGGTGTACTTGAGCAGCGATTTAACAAGCTCCATTTTACTTATCTACTGTCATAATTCATATTTTTTATTCGCGGCTCTGCAAAAAAGAAGGTCTTTGCATGGAGTGTCCGAAGTGGATCTTCAAACCACCTACTCTGAGAAAGTAATAGGCTCCGTCATAAGTCTGACACCCACAGATGCAGTCTCAAGCTCATTCCACAACACATTTGCAGTCCACGATGAATGCACTCTCACAGGTTGCATAATAGGTCCGCAGTTAGTACACGTGTATAAATGACGGCGCTCATTCACAACGGCTCGTCTACCACATTCACGGCACAGGTTAATGACCATGCCATCAGAGTCATCGAACAACTTTGAGTATAGACCCATACCGCAGCCGTGACCTTCTTTAACATTGGTCTCCATTTCACCAAGACGCAATCCACCATCATACGCGCGACCTTCCAGCGGCTGGCGCGTCAATGCCTGAGTGGGACCATTCTGGATAGCATAATGCTCGTCCATGACGAACTTCTGCAGCTGTTGATACACATTTGGCACGAAGAACATCAACGTATCAATAGGCTCGCCGGTAGTACCGCAGTACATCTGAACATGTCCGGCATGTTTGATGCCATGCTGCGCTAACTGCTCAATCGCCGAGTCAATATCGACAGGCTGGAAAGCAGTCGCGTCAATAAACTTACCGGTTACAACCGCCAGCAGACCAAGTAGACCCTCGATAATCTGATTAACTGCCATACGTGTCGGCAGTGAATGGCAGTTAATAATAAGGTCAGGTGTTACGCCTTCTATGTCATACGGCATATCAGCGGCATCAAGCTGTTTAGCCTCAATACCCTTGTTACCCTCGCGCGACGAGAGCTTATCGCCTACCATGATAGGACGAAACGCTGAATACTTAACCTTGCACATGAACTTGCCGTCCTCATCATGCGCTGTAATAACGGTGTCTACAAAGACATCCTCTGACTGATTGTAAATGACAGACTTATCAACGAATGTAAATTGATCAGTAGGCTTCGGAATTTTCGCAACCTTAACTACCAAGACTGTACCTTTACGGACAATCTGCTTTTCACGCACAAATCCACCAACGCATTTAGTGTAATCAGCACCACGCTTCACATCAAGTGTTCTAGCAAGGTCAATGTCACCGAACATCTCATCTTTGTCGAGCTCGGTCAGCTCATAATTGTAATGAGTCTGATTAAACAATCCGCGGTCAATCGAGTGACGATTCGCAACGGCTGAATCTTCTTGGTTGTCACCTGTATGACAACCAATCAACACCATACAGTTAGCCCCATTAGGCAGCGTTAGTGAATCTGCCATAGTCGACACCAGGGGGAATTGACTGTAGTGTTGGAATGTGGTATTTTTAACCATCGTATCTGCATAGTTAAGTACAAACCAACCCGCGGCTTGCTTGCGGTGATTAGTGTACATGGTATTGCGCACAGAGTTCGAATGGTTGCCAAGTGGTGACGCCAATGTCACAATACCGAAAATAGCCTGGTCAATGTCGCAATGAGTATACATATGCGTCAGGTCATGCTGTGCCTGACGCAGTTCAACAATATTAGGTGCCAGGAAGGCATTCTCCTGCTCCTCAGGAGAAATGTACTCAATTACGCCTGCAATGCGCAGATCGTCAATTGTCACAGTGCCCGCTGAGATGCCATCAAGATGAGCCTTTGTTAATTTGATCCACTGCTTAAACTGAATCGGCTTACCAGCCCTTGCCGCAACGCAATACGCCTCATAATTGTTGTATACGCAGATCAGCGGACGCAACAAGCGGCCTATGTCAGCCCAAAAGTACAATTCGCGCACCTGCACATCGCATACAATCGTCACGGTATGATGCATTTGCCCAGTACGGCGCATTCGACGATACTTCGCGCAAATATTCCACGCATTATGACAGCAACCAATCCAATCGCCGTTTACAAACACTTTCGCAAGGGCTTCAGCGGCAATCTGGCGCGGCATGACGTTATCAATCGGGATAATCTGCTCATCGCGCAACAACATCTGCTTGATCAGGTAAGAGTTAGTAGCCTTGGAAATAGACGTAGTACACGCCTTCTGCTTTGTCATTCCGACCTTTTCACCTGTGTCTGCTGATTGAGATGGATCGATAAATCCAAGATGCGTCGGATGACCACGGCGCATTTCATCGGCACGGTCAGTGGACTTAGCTGAAGTAGTCGATGGAGTGTCAATGGTGCTCATGATCGATTTCACATTCATGTCATTCTTCGGATAGAGTGTCTGCGACGAGATACGATTCGCGATCTGTGCTCGCCGCACGGTCACTAAGCCTGAACCATCTGTGATCGTGCGTGTCATAACACGCTCTAGATCTTGCACGTTAATGGCCTGGCGCACAGCTTTTTCAAGATCAACTTTGGAAAACGGGCCGGATGTAAATTCGCGCGTAAGATGACGTTTGAGTTCAACGACAACTGTGACGTTAACATCCTTCTTGAACACCTTAGACAATGCCGCACCAGCTGCGAAAATGCGCTTAGAGCGGTAGGAATCGCGGTCAGTCGGCGCACAGACGCCCATCTCAACTCGCAACATGATGCCTATCAAGTGCCCAATAAATCGCAACTTGCGCATGCGGTCAGCAGGCGTAGTGCCAATATGCGGGAAGATGAATCGGTCAATCACATTAAGCACATTGTTAACCAAGTACTTGGTCACATTCTCATCCTTGCGCGCCTGAAGATTGTTAGCAGATTCATTCAGCTTAAGCGCCAGGAAATATAAGATTTCATCTCTGTCGCGCGATCGCTGAATCGCCTTAAACTTAGAGTCCGCGACTGTGAATGCACGCTGTAGCGTTTGCATCATCTTCACTGAAATCTCATCTGTGTTATCGACGCCGTACACAATGTGATCCACAATTTCCATGTCGGACATCACACCCATCGCGCGGAAGATCAAGTAAAATGGCACTTCCAGTCGCTCTTTTTTGCTAGTTGTCAACTGCAAAGTGATTGCCCCAGTGTTCATCAAGCGCATAACCATGTACGTGGAGTTCTCAAAGCCGTCGCCCGGTTTCGAGATAAACTCACCGCGCACAATCTCACCCATGTGGTTGTTGTAATGAACATGGAACTTATTGTAAGTCATCGACTCAAGCGACACAACTGCCCATCGACCGCCGCGAATAATCATTGAACCGCCGATTGAATTCGGGTCTTCGCCGAGTTCAAACAGACTAGCGCGCGGCAAGTTAGTAGTATGATCCATGTCTGACTTCTCCATACAAATCATAGATCCGATCTTATGATTTTTCACAACGCCCGTACGAGTTAACTTTGTACCGTTACGATAATGCGCGACAGCCGTGACTGTAATATCGACCTCCATAGGGCATGAAAGCGTCAGACGCTTAAGTACAGCCATATTCGGCAGCAAGTTTTCCGGCTTACCAGAAGAGTATTTAGTAGCCACTGGCTTTGACAGGCGGATGTCAGTAATCTCCACCAGGAAGGTAATGTAATCAATCTCGCGATCTTCTTCAGTCTTGTCGCGAGTATTCTTAACACGGCCTTCAATCGTGAATACCTGAGTTAGAATCTGACGAATACCATTGCGGTAAAACTCATTCATCGACTCAATATGATGCCCAGCGAATCCCTTGCGCTTGATTTCAGCATGGATAATGTTCATAATATTGCGTGTCGTAATTCCTGAGTCAATTTCACCATCCTGATCGTATTCGGCGTGTGACGGTTTATCTTCCTCAGACTTTTCAGTCGACTCGTCAGCTGCAGCGGCAGCGGCGCCACCGGTCTTTTCAATACCCGATTCATCCCAGTCAAAATTAGCCATTTCATCAATGTCTTCAGGTTGCTCGTCAATAACGGTCTCGTACACCGGCGTCTGATCATCCATATTCAGTTGATTAATGTCAAACTGTTCCCCATCTTCGCTAGAACGCTCAAATGCGGCAAAGATCGACTCCGCGATCTCGTCAAATGACTTGGAATTGTCTCGACTGCTCATTGTGTATAATTGCCCAGTCGGCAATTCAAATTTGCTTATATATATACGTCATAACTTTTACTGACTATTTACTGCGGCCAACGTGGCTCTATAACAGAACCCACGAGTCGCCTAGCTTGTCAGCGGGCTGATCATCAGGTTTGGCCTTAGGTTCGCCTTCTACTTGACCACTCTGATTACTCTGATCACTCTGTGAATCTGTAATCTGTGGTATACCGCCAGTTGCACTCTTGTACACTCGACCGTCAACGATCATGTGTGGAACTCTAGTTAGCTCAACTATAGACCCATCTATTACAACAAATGTACCTGTAGCTGGGACTACAATGCGACCTGCCGCGATTGACGACCGTATATAATCGTATCGCAGTCCGTCAGCTCGCGCCCCAAAAATCATATCGCGGCCATACGATAGCATTTGCCACCCATACCTGGATACTATCCTAGTTGCAATCTGTGTCGGCGTTGATCCGACAACACGCACAGCAATCGCGCCGATCGCCGGCACAATTATATATCGCACAACAATAGCGTTCATTTTACAAAGCGTGGACATTTTTAGTCTATCATAAATTATATCAACATGCTTCGATGGTTAGGAGGTATTGAAGTCAGTGACGACATTTCAAGTCCTGTTAACGATAGTCCACCCATAGAAAAGTCCAAGGAGTCGCATCCTCTGCCGGAAACGACTCGCGCACGAGTCCGCCGACGATTGGCAGCTATCCGCCGTGGTAGCACACATGCGGAAGTCGCGGAGTACATGCGTCTTGTGACAGTAATCGCGGCGTGGTTTGGGCTTAAACTAGTAGTGGACACAACAAATATCGATGCACAGCTTGCCAAATTCAGCGCACTGCTTGACGTACGCGGTATAAGTGGTCGCCCGGATGACAAAAAATCAGCAGAATGGAATCCGATTCTGCGGCTCGTCGATTATGAAGCGCCCAAGTGGGATGAGTTTGTACTTGGTCTTTAACGGCTACGGCTTTTTCCTAAAAAGCCGGGCAAAAAAGATTATGATTCTCATCAAAAAGATTATGAACAGGGCAATCAAGACGCAGTCGTAATGTGAAACGGCCAGCCGATGTCACACATGTATTTTGTAGCATGCGCTTCGGTAACACCCGAAAGGTGCCATAGTTTTTTTGGAAATGAGTAAATCGCAGCCGCCGCCCAGAGAGCACATTGTGCCGCATATTTATCCCTGTAACCTTGCGTAACACCCGCCGCGAAGATGCCAGCCGCGGTATTCGCAACATGTACAGGAATAGACGACTGATCGTCAATCAACACGGCCCACATCGCAGACTTATAACCGCGCAAATATCGAGGGGTCGGCATCGCAAGGTGTAGGTTAAACTGGGCTAATATACGTCGGGCATCGTCATGAGCGCTAGCAGCTGTAGGGCGCAGCCTGGGATTTATACTTAAGCATTGCGCGGCAAGCGTAATGTATCCCGCTGTACAAGCCCACTGAACCCTGTCGCCGATAATTGACTGAACTCGCCCTGTCAAGAGGTCGATGGAATCATGAATATCCAATGGCTCACATGTGCCAAACAAGTCAGTTATGTATTCACTAGAGGTATCATAGTGTGAGACATAAGGATAGCGCGAGCATAACATCTCCAACATTAGGATACCAACTGACCACATATCGATCGCCGATGTAAAATGATAAGTGTCGTAAGAAGGGTCTGCGCCTGTGCGGATTTCAGGCGCGCGGTAAGGTGTAGTCTGTACATTATTATCGCGCTTTAATTCGTTAAAACTACAAATGCCGAAATCACCAAGGACTGAATGGCCATCAACAGCCATAAAAATATTAGCTGATTTAATGTCGCAATGGATGCACCCGATCGAATGTACAGCAGCAAGCCCAGCGACAACATCAACTACTGCGCGACACATATCTTGCGGCGTAAGGTCGCCGGCTTCTATGCGTGCATGCAACGTCGTCGCGTATCTTGGCATCTTCAACTCAAAGTGAGTAGGCGTAACTTCGGCGCGCACTGGGCAAATGTTGCTATGTGCACACATGCGACTGACTGCAATTTCTTTGTAAGCCGAAATGTAGTCTTCTGACGAGTCGCGCGAAATAAATTTAGTAGCTACTGAACCTTCCAAGTGTACCTCACCATATGCGCCGGATATTACAACTCTTTCCATCGTGTGTTATTTTATGCTAGTAAGTTTTATAGCAAAAAATATATAACAATGGCCGTCGCACGTAAGTGGATTTTGCTAGGCGCTGCAGCACTTGTGCTGGTGATTGTCATTCTACTGGTCTGGTATTTGTATGCTGGCGAGCGGTCGACAAGCCTTGCCGCATCAAGCGGTGCGCCCTCACCAGCTGGCGGCTCTCAACAGCCTACTGATCCGAGTGCTCCAGGTGGTGGTTCGCCAGGAGGCAGTCCATCTGACCCGGCCGCGCCGCCAGGCTATCTGCAAGCCACAGGCACGCCGTCGGTTGTCCCATCCGGTCTCACATACACTGTTTGGACGTCAGGGTCTGGTAAACCTATGATTATCACGCCAGCTGGCGCAGGCGCCACGCGCGGCGGCACTGACGGCAAGAGCACCGTGTTCTTGACAAAGTCGTCGTCCGGCACCGCTGCTAACTGCCTCAACTATGATAACACAGACTGGGGACCTCTTGACTCTGGACCTGGCATGTGGGTAGCAAATGGTTGCGCCGGTACATTTTCAGTCGACAATCAGCCGACGCAATGCGGCGTTAAGGGCCAGACAGGTCGCTATGAATGCCCACCAGGGACTATGACCCCGGGATGGACTGCATAAAAACCAACAAGAGGAATAACTAATATATTTTTTATGAATTCTAAATTATAAACGCCATAATGTCCGCCTCGCCAGTTCTTGCCGTCGGTTACGACATCGCCAACCCGACTTCCGCACCCACTATTGCGGCCGGAACCGCAACTGGTCTCCTTGACCTGTCCGCGAATTACAGCTACAAAGTGACTTATGTCACCGCGTTCGGCGAGTCCGCGCCGTCTGTCGCTTCCAATGTTGTGCAGACCACGACTGGTAGCATCAACCTTACTGGTATCCCCGTGTCGCCCAACTCCAATGTCACTGCGCGCAATCTTTACCGTGTTGTCGGCGGCGGCTCGACCTACTTGTTCCTTGTGTCGCTCCCGCAGTCTCCTAGCTCTGCCGCCACAACGTACACGGACATCATTGTCGATGCTTCTCTCGGTGCGGCTGCTCCTAGCGTCAACACGGCATCTAGCAAGCAGATCGTTCAGGGTTCGCTTACCGCGACCAAGCCGTTCTGCCACTCTGTGTCGTCGGGTCTCACCGCTCTCGCCGGCGGTGCGCAAGTTGGCGCGACCGCCCTTGTGTCTGCCTACAACTTCTTCTCGACAGTGGCATCCGGCAATGACTCGTCGATTCTGCCCGAGCTCACCGCTGACAACATCGGCCTGTTTATTGTTGTGCGCAACAACGGCGCCAACACTATGCGCGTGTACCCGGCTGTCGGCGAGACTATTGACGGTGGCGCCGCTGATGCACCCATTACGGTCGCTGCAGGTGCCTCCGCCAATCTTGTGGCGGTCTCGGCATCCGCATGGTTGTCGTGCTAGGCTTTTTAGGAAAAAGCCGAGCAAAAAGGGATCAAGTGTTAACTGAGTTTTAACAACTACTAAACTCCCACACTACTTAACTACACACCTCCTATTTTTTGTCGGCCTATCTTTATAGATGACTTCCCTTATCCAAGAATCTGGTCTCTTAACAGTCCCAAGTGGATTTCACTATGGTCAGGATCTCAACACGGTCTCAGCCACTAATGGTATTTTCACAAACCTGACAGTTGGCGCATTCTTGACGGACACTATAAATCCCGCAACAGTCGGCGCCGGCGTAACGGTCGACAAGCTCAACATCAAATATGACTCCGCGACACAAGTGCAATCACTCACAGCCGCCGGCCCCGCAGCTAATATTTCAGTCGTCATCAGCGCCAAAGGTACAGGCTCAACGACTATAGCCCGTGATATCATGCAGCCTTTGACCTCGGTAACAACAATCGGCGCCACAACGGCAACGCTATGGACTCTCGCCACGACAGCTGGAACATCATATGATTTCACAATCTACATCGGCGGTACAACAGGCACTGATGTTCTTCAATATCACTTAGTCGGCAAGGCAAAAAATATCGGCGGTGTTCTGACTATGCTCCCGGGTTCAACCTATGGGTCGCGCGACCCGGCGCTTGTAGCCACAGCTGTCACGCTAACCGCAGTTGGAACAACGGTTACACTAACGGTACTTGGCGCCGCCGCTCAGACTATTACATGGTCAGGTGAGGCAGTCTATCGTCTGTTTTAAGGCAATCAGTGCATAATATATGTCCCTGGGACACATCTAGCCGACCACATAGTGAACATTTTTCAGTGCCTAGAATATTTTTCCATAGCTGATCTGATCGGACGCGACTAGGCTTCGTTCGGGCAAGTTCATAGGCAGACCGAATGCGCACTGGGTCAAATGATGCTCCTAACGCTATGAGCTCGGCAACAGTGCCAGGTGTCGCCACGCGGTACATAACAGGATAAGTAACATTCGACCCATGAAGTCTCGCAAACGCACATGTATAGTACATGCCGAGCAACATGTACACTAAATTTGTTAATTTCTGAGTCGCCGCAAAGGCTATAAAACTGATGCCGTCAAATTTTGCAAAGTCAGTCGAGTAGTATTTGAATGCCGAATATTTGTATCCACGCTCTGAAATCCTTCTCGCGCGGGCCACTAACAGTTCGCCAAGGGCAGTCTGCGCCTCAGCCGGCAGTATGTCATACGCCATATACGGCGCAAGATCAGCAACTCCACGGCTGCTAAAGTAGTATTTTACATATCCACAATTCGCCCAATAGTAATCACACAGATTTTTGATATATTGCCCAGTAAGTACCTGACCAGGGATAAGCGCGGCTAGGGGATCATTGATTATCCAGTCTGTCATTTTACTAGATACCGCACACTTTTTTTGGCGAAATACCAAAAAAGTAAAATGACCCGTGCATGCATGTTGTGTGCATGCACACAACAGGAACCGACCTTACATCGGAAACCGACCTTACATCGGAAACCGACCTTACATCGGAATGTCCTCGTCACTTGCCACAGGCGACACGTACTTTGTGATCGACATCAGTCTAATCTTAAGTTTGTGTTTGCGGTTAACAGTAAATGCGATGTTCATCGCGATTGTATTGCCAGGCAGCAGCTGCTCAGGTGGCACATACATACCATATTGGTCTGTGATAAAGTTGCTATGCGCATCCTTCAGGAACTTCGCGACGTGAATCTCAAAGCGCGACTTAGGCGCCGTAATAGTAAGTGTAGTCTTGCCATCGAAAGGCGACGGATCAGCCCCAACCTGTCGTGCAATCTGCGCCATTCGCATTACAAAGTCTTTGTCGGTATCGACCACGATGCTGGCTTCACCATATTGATCAGTCCCATAATCGTCAATTGATCCACTTCGATCATTCATCCCGTCAATAGACACTAAGGTGGAGAAGGGAAGTCGCATGCGCAAGCCACTGCAACCGTTAAGCACACGCTTGTTGTCGTGTTTGGCCTCAGTACGCAGGTTAGTAAGCATCGAGTCATTCCATTCAGCCACCGTATAACGCGATCCAAAATGGCCGGCAACGACGAACTTACCGCGCGGATCCTCGCAGAGTTTAGTGCGCTTCTGACTGTAAATGTAAGCCTCAAATCGGCGCATATTGGTCATCGCCGGCACTCGCGCATCGAGTAATTGGCGCTGGCGCTGATCATTGAGCATGTCACTGTCTGGCAGCCACGCGTCAAATCCTGCATCGTCCAAACACTTAGACTTGGCAATCGCAAATCCGCGCACGGCAGTCTTGGCAGTACGCTCAACTGAAACTTGGTCGGCGAAATACGAGACAGAAACGCCAGTACGCAGAAACATGAGCCCGGAAGCGGTCGTAAACCACGTCTTGGCATCATAGGCAAACTTGATCACTGACTGGTCAAACTGCAGCAACAGCGCCGACATCGACCCGGCATCACAGCTAATGATCTGAATCGGCACATATCCTGAGATAAAGCAAGTGATAACTGAGTTATTCACTGTAAACTTAGCCCCAAGACCAGTTAAATAGTCAATGATCGCATCAACGCATTTTTTGTTGTCTGTCTTGTCAGTGTAATACACAAACACATCAAGGTCGGTGTTCCAGTCTGGGTCCTCCCCTCCCAGCGTCGTCAGGGCAAGTGAGCAAGACCCACCGGCGATCACACCGCCAAGGCCGCAGATCGTGTCAACCGCACCAGGGGGTACAATAGCCCGAATAGCCGCATCAGCACACGACCTGTCAACAAGAATATTCCCGACTCGCGGATCGATGACAGGATTAGCCGCCATCGGATAACACTCAGTCTGAGCAGGTATTCTCGTAGTGTCTACGTCATAGACTTTCCACATGCGAAGGGTATTCGCGCGAGTCTCTCGCATTCGCACTGCTGCAACACGATCAGTGTCTTTCGGAGTCGCGAACTTAAACTCTTCGAGCCACAACTGAAAGGCGACCACGTCAACTTCAGTCTCAACGCGCGAGTCCTCACTGTAGCAGAAAGGGTTAAGGTTGATCTTGCAAAACCACTTATCCCACTCAACGGGTACGCCGTCGTCATGGAGAGCCCAGAGATACTCAAGCCCGGTCATAGTGTACCACTGCCCGAACATGCACCATGCCTCGAAGGTCTCTGGCTGCCATTTAAGCCCCTGTGCACTAAGCTCACGGGCAGCAATCCACAGGTCGCGGAAGGTAGTGTCCTGAACGGGCACAAACGGCTCTCCACTCTCAATCGCGGTTTTCAATGCTTGATATGCCATCACGCCTTGTTCAACCTACAGTCCATATTCATTTTTTATTTATTAACCGACCCTACACACTATACTGGAGTAGTAATCCTCCTTCTGTTAACAGAAGATATGCCAAGTCAGGCGGCACTAGTTCATAGGCTATTATGCACAGCTCCGGACCCTCCAGCTGCTTTAGATGTCTGGATCTAAATGGCTCATGCATTGGAACACCATTTTTATCCAAGCAACTATAAACATCTTGTCCTTGATCGTTCTTCAACTTGACAACTCTAAACATCGCAATCTGGTCAACACTCAACCTGATGATATAATGCCCCTTTACATAATATTGAAGTCTAAAATATTGCCCCGGAGGTCTCGGCGGTACTGAGCATACGTTCCGGTTGGATTCGCACTCAGCCATTCAGCTGTCATCTTGTCCCTACTCGCTCGAGTTGCAAACTCATCGCGAAAACCATCAGAGTGGTAGAATAGTACAATCAGTACAACGAGTAACACGATCACGGCGAAGGTCTTCATCGTATATTACTGCCTAAAAAATTGAATTTTAACTTTAATCCACCACCTACCTGATGGCTCCGATTGCCCGACGACCCCGGCCTGCACTCCCAGTGAATGGCTCAGACAGTGAATCAGACCATGAGTCTGACAATGACCAAGAGGATGATAGCCAGTCTGATCATGACCAAGAGGATAACCCTGTCTTCAAACAGCGTAAAGTGCGAGACTATAATTTGGAAGCCGATAAACTGGGCATCGACAGAGAATATTATCGCATGGAAATGTGTACATACATCGGCGAACGTGCACTAGTCCCCAAACAGCCCACTACAAACGTGTTCAAGACTGTGGTCAAGCAACCTGCTTTCGAAACACCTATTTATGGACTGCCCACAGAGAACTCATTCAGCGCGTATGTACCGCTTAGTGGTCTGATCCCCGCCAGTATTCCACATTGCACGAGTTTTACTACTAAGCGAGGTCAAGTGTGGTCGGTAGTCCCATCATGTCATATGATGTTAACGCCGCATTCAGTGCAATGTGTACCCTGTCCAAGCCCACGCCTTATCACACGCCCGGCGCCGACTGTTGGACAATATCAACAGCCTGCATTCCCAACAGCTTGTGTTTATCCATCATGGGTAAAAAACAAGTATAACCAAGGGTGGACACTTAGTCCTAAACTTGTAGTCTATGATCGCGCACCTTATCTGAATTTTCCAGTACTCGACATACAAAAAATACCAAATGTGTACATCAGTCGCGACTCACGAGTTAGACCGGTGATACACAGATGTGATGTCGCAAAACTAGTGTTCGCATCTGGGCGATATGATGCAGCAGGCAATGAATAGTCAACTGTCTTAACTTTTTTTACTCAAGTGCATCCATAGATTCTGCAATAAGCCGGTCAGCCAAAGCACCATCGGCTCGCTGTCGCACTTCTGCCTCAACCAAAGGTCGCAGGTGACCTACAAACTGTGTCAACGGCGCATCACCTTGACCACGATAGGCCGCGGCGGACTGACCAAGGGGGGTGTCCTGCCCACTAAGTTCAACAGCCTGAGCTTCGATAAGTCGCCCCACAGCCTCGAAAGTATCTCTGCGAATCATGTCTTGCGACAGTACAGGCTCTGCAACAACCCTGTCGCGGTCAGTTAACGTCAGTGCGCCAATAAGTCGCGCAGAGACTCCAGTCGGGCATACAAGATTTCCATCATCCATCGTATCCTCTATCGCGGCTCTTAGTGCCTGTCGCAGGTTATCGTTTCGTTGGTCCGCTGATCGCGCCGCAATCGTCCGCAAGATCTCAACTGTCGATGCGCCAATGCGATAAACCGGCGTGTCAGCCCTAAATATGGCCTCAAGTGCGCGATTAGCCCTCGGCGACTCGGCACAAATATCATAAAGTTCATCATCTGTTGCGCGCCTACCGCCTGAAATCCGCCGCCATGTGTCGCGCGTACCGTCTACAACCTGCGTATCATGTACATTTTGCGCGTCTGATGCGATTTCGGCGGCTCTATCAAGCATTCCCTGTGTAAACTGTTCACGATTCTCAGCTGTCGCAGCTACTGCAGCTCGACGCATCTCACGCGTTTCAGCGGCGACCAGGGGGGTGTCATCCATGATCTGACCCATCATATCAGCCGGTACATCAAGCCAAGGAAGCTCAAACGCCTCCTCAACCCAGTGCACAATATCATCATTGTCCTCGTCTGGATGTTGACGCGCCAGTTGCAACGCCTGTCTAAAATCATCGGCCACATCGCGGGTCACAACACCGTCGTTGCGATTTAACGCTCGTAGTCGGCCTCGTCTACCAACATCAACGGCTACAGTCGCACCAACTAGGGCGGCTTCGGCCTGTTGCGCCGGCTCGTCCCATGTGCCATTTGAGCGGTCAATAAGCTCTTCAGGCTTAGGCTGCACTCGGCCTAGTAACCATAGCAATATCAAGAATATAATTATGATCCACACGATCATTATGATCAAAGGCTATACAATAAAACTGAAATATTTCATAGGCAAGTAAAATGACCGTCCGCCGAGTCATCCACATCGCCGATATCCACATTGGATCTCGCCCTGACCGTTCAACTGAATACCGCGCGGTATTCGACTCGCTCGGCGCCTTACTCCAACCTAATGATGTTGTCGCGATATGTGGTGATGTATTCCACAATAAGACGACTTACTCAGCCGCCGACGTCGCCGATTTCAGGTATCTACTTGATACACTGCGCAATGTCGATACTATCATTATTCCTGGCAATCATGACATGTCAATGAACAATCCGGCACTGACTCTTATTGACCCACTTGTGCGCACAGACTGGTACCCGTTACTTGTATATGCGACTATTGAAGGCCGATATGTTTGTGGTGGCATTGCATTCTACCACATTCCTGTTGAGCAGCGAGGTGGTCCCGGACATCTCGGGCATACAGACTGTGTACTACTCTATCATGGATTTTTAGAAGGTAACAGTATCCGCGGCAATCGCGGTCTACCTCGCGAGACGTATTCGAAGTATCGAGCATGTCTAGCGGGCGATATCCATCAACACCACTTCTTGTCGCCGACAGCAGCCTATTCAGGCTCACTGATCCAGCAAAATCATGGTGAGGGGCCAATTCATGGTTGCATAATCTGGACCTTCGAAGGTATTCTCCCACCACGGGGTGTATTCCATCCCCTATATGGTGCCAAGATGCATATTGACTATGATTTCACAGGCGGCGATTGGCAAGCACCACTTATGCCTTGTCCACTATACTCAGGCCGGCTTATCACAACTGGCACAAAGGCTGAACGCGCTGAACAGATTGCGCGAGTCGAGGCCGCTGGCGGCCGAGTTGACTGCATAAAATATGTGCCACCGCCCGCAACTATAGTCGCCGGAGTAGTCGAAGAGGCATTCGAGGTATGTCTCGCAAAACACAATCTTGACCCTGATGACAGCGCATACGTGCGTGGACTGCTGCATACTGGCGGTCATGTCCATCGTAAGTGGTCAATTCTGTCGGCTGAGTGGCACAATATGTTCAAGTATGGTCCAGGTAATTATCTTGACTTCACAAAAGTCGGTGGATTAACAGGCATTATCGCCGGTAACATGGCCGGTAAAACTTCTCTCATTGACATCCTATGTTTTGCACTGTTTAACACGGCTCCGAGAGGCGCTAAGTCCGATCAACTGCATGTTGGGGCTAAGGAATGTTCGGTCAAAGTAAGGTTTGAGTCAAATGGAGTCGAGTACTCTATTCGCCGCGCACATGATGGCGCACAACGCGTTGAGCACTACTTTGAGTCCGGCGGCGTTAATTTATGCGGCGCCACCTTGTCGGAAACATATGCTCGCATCAGTGCATTGATCGGCACATGGGAGGAATTCCAGATGACTGCCTTGCTATATCGCAGTACGGCCACTATCCGCGACTTGATTTATTTAGACGGTAAGTCGCGCAGACTATTGCTCGGCAACTTGTTTGGACTCGCCGGTGATGCCCTGCGCATTGCCGAATGCAAGAAACAAGTGACTAAACTCAAAAAGTCATTGCCCGCCAAGCTTACGCGTGACAGACCCTCGCCGCCGAGTATGTCAGTTGACTCTCTGACCGCCGAAATTGACGCGCTAGCTATCGCTAATGAGCAGTGGTTAGCAGCCGCAGTCGAGCTGCGATCTTATAATGGACTTTTAGTGGTCCCATATACTGATGTTCCTCAAGAGGTAGCACGACCAGGGGGTGTGTGTCCTGGTGACTTTGACATCTTGAGTGCTGATATCTCGGATGTCAGCTGTAAGAGTCAACTCAACATGTCAGATACAGAGTTAGGCAACTACATACAACAGTGGCGTGATCCTACTGAGTGTCAACTCGCCGCCGACAGTATTATTCTAGAGAGTCCTGTCGACTTACCCCCGAAACCTGTGCTCGGTGTGCGGCCTACAGCAGTTACCGCACCTAGTCCACGGCCTGTTGCAAGATCGCCGGCGGATGTCGAGGCTGACTTAGGTCGCGCCCATATTGCGTGTCCTGACCTTGTATACAGCCCTGGTTGTCCTAGCTGTGACTGTAATATGTGTGCTGTGACTGAGTTACAACAACAACTTGGTGCATCACGCGCCGAGTTACTCGCTGAACGTGACCGCGCATATATGTATGCAGACTACTTAGCGCGAAAGACAAAATGGTTACAGTATGAGGCCGATATCGCCAGCTGGCGAGTCGCGGCTCAGCAATATGAGTGTTTAATGGCCGAATACAACGCATGTATTGCAAAAAATGAGAGTATCCGCTCAAAGGCCGCAGCCGAGGCTGTACGGCGCCATGAACTCCAACAAGCTGCCAAGCGCTTCGGTGAGCACACGCTTGAAGAGGCAAAGGCTGAGTATGCACGCCGCAAGAATTTGGCATTACACACAAAACGCGAGTTGGCACAAAGTTGGTATAAGTATCTACAGTGGGCAAGCTATAGACGTGACGTGTTAGGCAGCGTGCAAGATCGCCGGACCGAGCACTCTGAGGCGCTTATCAAGTTAGGTTGTGCAAAGCAACAACTTGCAGACTATGAGACCGGATGCCGTGCAAATGACGAATATTTGGCCAAGTGGGCAGCAGTTGAGAGAGAAATCAGGCTGCTGAAAGTGTTCGAGGCGTGTCTTATGGACCCTGACTACAATAACTATGTGATCACTAGATCACTCGCCGACGTATGTGACTATGCTAATGACATTTTGACCAAGATCGCCGGGTTTACAGTCGCAACTTGCCTGGAAGGTGAGGCAATTAAGTTCTCATTATGTGTATCGGAGAATGGTAAACAAATTTCGATGGAACTCGCAAGCGGGTTTCAGCAATTTATCTGCGCGATAGTGTTCCGACTGGCCCTGACTAACACTATGTTCTCTAGCGCCGACTTTATGATTATCGACGAGGGCTTTGGCGCTGTCGATTCGGGTAATTTGACAAAGTGCATCGACCTGCTTATGAGTATCAAAGACTCATATAAATTCATGATGATCATTTCGCACATTGACACTCTGCATGTGTCAATGGACTGTGAGATAGGCATTTCAAGCACAGGATCTGCGTCTAGACTGGTATATCCTAGTGATTATACTGTTGAGGGTGCTGGTTGTGTGACTGAAGTTAGTAGCACTAGCGGTGTTAGTAGTGGTTTAGACGGCACGGTAGCATGTCCATGTGGTGCTCGTGTCAAGCCAAAGTCGATGGCTGCACACAAGAAGACCAAACGCCATACAACGTGGGTTGCAACCGCAGGCGACTGTTAATCGGCGTCACATGACCCATATTTTTTTGGTGGTTATTGGCAAAAAACTGAATATTGTAATTGACTTTGGCTGCAATGGACATCAGTACTGAAATTGATGCGTTGGTCGAGCGTGCTGTGCGAGTAGTTGACTACGAGCATATACGTCTTGAGAAGATCACTGTTATTAAGACTAAGTTGAAAGCGGCAGTTATGGCCGATAGTGATCAGATAATAACTGGCGCAATGGACATGTGGCGAAGTGATCCGTTAGGAAAATATAAATCTACTAAATCATATCCAGACTGGTATGCAGCTAAGATCAGCAATGTGCTACGTGAAAAAATTAAGAATGAGAAAGTAGCGATTTGTTTCGAGGAAACTGGTGGTCACTACCGTGTAAGTCTTCATTTGATCATGTGATGTGGTGGTTAGATAGCTGATTATAGTTGAGTGACAGGGTCCTCTTTGTTTGTTTCTACAGCAATCTCTACATCATTTTCAACTACTTCTTTTTTATCCTCATCTAACAACTTTTTCAGCTTTCTAAATCCTATCTTGTTATACCACATCAACTCATTTAATGAAGTTCCGGCCGCACGCTTTTTTCTCATTTCATTAATCTCCTCTTCACTAAACTGCCGACGCGGCTTGACACCTTTTTTCCGACGATATTCAGTCATCTTAATACGCATATAATCATTATATGGCATAGATCCAGCCATTCTCACAAACTTGGCTGGAGTTTGCACAGTTTCATCTTTCTCGATCGTCTCTACACTGTGATTCAACTGTGCATCCATTGTCGAACGTATATAACTTTATGAGTCTTAATACTACACACTTGATAATTATTTATTTATAAATGTGAATCACTCATCTAACAATATAACATTGACGCAGATTAATGCTCAATATGTTCTCAACAGTTGACAACGCCACACAAGCAGCCGATGACTCCATTTTAGCAGAGGGTACCATACCCGCCGCTATAACTTTCCGTCATAAAATCCATTCAGCCGCAGTTTACACCATACCTGCAACCGCCGACAATGATACATTCATACAGACAATCACCAATAACCCTTATTCGCTTGAAGTAATCCCGCCAATTCCAGTCAAGCCATATTTTGACTTTGATCTCATTGTGCATTCAGATCATGCTACTATATCTGCACGTCAACAGCACTATTCCAACTGCATATCAATCATTCAAAAATTATTCCCTAATTCTATCATCCACGCATTAGAGTCCAGTAGACCATTATCTAACGATCAGTACAAATTCTCATTTCACTTCGTTTTGGACCAACCGCTTATCGTACCGTCTGCTTTAAAACAGTTACTCATCGATAATAACATCGAATTATTCGACAAAAGTGTTTATCATCAAC
>JACCDT011404909.1_pt1 | contig 42210 bp, 27 predicted proteins | sample 7446291 | NCBI WGS metagenome assembly JACCDT01 (sample SAMN15323446, study PRJNA562643) | freshwater metagenome | isolation source: river surface water | place: USA:Blue River Watershed | collected 2017-08-17
GCAACTGGGGCAGTAGGTGAAACAGGTGCTAAGGGAGAAACTGGGGCCGTAGGCGACAAGGGGGCTACTGGAGCAGTTGGTGAAACTGGTGCTAAGGGGGCTACTGGTGATAAAGGGGAAACTGGAGCAGTTGGTGAAACTGGTGCTAAGGGAGAAACTGGTGCTAAAGGGGAAACTGGGGCAGTTGGTGAAACTGGTGCTAAGGGAGAAACAGGAGCCGTAGGCGATAAGGGAGCTACTGGGGCAGTTGGTGAAACAGGTGCTAAGGGAGAAACTGGAGCTAAAGGGGAAACTGGAGCCGTAGGCGACAAGGGGGCTACTGGCGATAAAGGGGCAACTGGAGCAGTTGGTGAAACAGGTGCTAAGGGAGAAACTGGAGCCGTAGGCGACAAGGGGGCTACTGGCGATAAAGGGGAAACTGGATCAGTTGGTGAAACTGGTGCTAAGGGAGAAACAGGAGCCGTAGGCGATAAGGGAGCTACTGGAGCAGTTGGTGAAACAGGTGCTAAGGGAGAAACTGGAGCCGTAGGCGACAAGGGGGCTACTGGCGATAAAGGGGCAACTGGAGCAGTTGGTGAAACAGGTGCTAAGGGAGAAACAGGTGCTAAAGGGGAAACTGGAGCCGTAGGCGACAAGGGGGCTACTGGCGATAAAGGAGCAACTGGAGCAGTTGGTGAAACAGGTGCTAAGGGAGAAACTGGAGCTAAAGGGGAAACTGGAGCCATAGGCGACAAGGGGGCTACTGGAGCTGTAGGCCCTACGGGTTCTAAGGGGGCTACCGGTGATCGTGGAGAAACTGGTGCAAAGGGACCAAACGGAGATACGGGGATCATGGTAGGCATGACGGGGGCAAAAGGAGATACAGGGGAACGCGGTGCCACTGGATTTATCAGTGCTGTCGGCCAATTCTATTCGGATTATACATTCTGGGACGGTACAAAATGGTCAGCAGATTCAACTAAAGTCCATATTGGAAAATTCGCCGGTAATACAGGTCAAGGGCAAAATGCAATTGCCATCGGTGCACAGGCTGGAAGTATAAATCAACCCGACAACAGCATTATTCTAAATGCATCTGGATCTGCATTACAAGGTAACACTGGTAATGCACTCTATATTAATCCGATTCGTTCACAAACAATGTCCACCGCAACCAATATGTTATACTATGATACAAATACCAAAGAGATATTAGTAAACCCAACGAATATTAGTAATATTATTCAATTTCAGACAGTTTCCACTCCCTTTGATAAAACTGTAACTATATCTATATTATTTAATAGTGACGGAACAATTCAAACTCCTACAATCATCCCTTCCTCTTTCGGTTCAGTATCCGCAAATGCGAATGATTTTAAGATCACAATTCCATCCAACGCATATGCTACACCAGATTATACATATATTACATGTTATCAACCAAAAATCAATTTCAATAATATACCGACCGCTAATTTTGTAGAATCAGTTATGGCAATCCCTCCTAATCAAGGGGGTAGTTTCATAATGGGATCCTATACAAGTGGGTCCAATACGGAATTGTATTTTAGTAATGTTACACTTACCGCATTTCGCCTGCAGGACACCGGTGTAATTTCTTCTGCGATCAGTGCAAATTTAACATATCATGCAAAAATTTCATTGTACTATCAATTGACACCCACTACACCAATTACAGGAACATTTGTAAAATCATATTCTATTTCTATATTCTATAAAACTGATATGACAATAGACAGTGTGAATGTCGTGAATATTAATGATGTAAATACAGTTACAAAGACGGTTGACGTATATAATCCAGGTATGTTTACTGTTAAAGCTGCCGGTGTAATAACTAAATTACCGGCATACCTGAATATCATATCCTATCAACCTGTTACAATAGGTGGTAATACACAATTAATACGTTCCTGTGTAACATTACCACCGTCTGCATTCCAAGTAGCATACGCAACGGATACGTTGTATTTCTACAATATATCCCCAACAATACTCAAATTAACTTCTGATAATATTAGTTATTTGCGCACCTATATGCAGGGTAGTGCTCACGTAACCATAGAAGTGTATAATGAACCTTAAATATACACGGTTACGGATAAATTATCATAAGATTTCAACTGTGTGTAATAGGAAGTATGTCGTCCACCCCTCCTATTACCCTCAGGGGTACGGTGACCAGTTCTACATCATCTGCTGCCAATATATACACAATTAACATTGGGAATATAGTACCTCTCTATTATTCGGATGCAGTGGGGGGAATTACATCACCCGGCCAGTCCTTTACGGCTGCAACGGTTAAGACGAAACTTGATCAGGGGAGTACTTTCTGGATCGGATTCCCAAACAATACGAACAATCTATTGTATCGTATCAATAGTATTCCATCTACCACATCTAATACCATATCTGGTTGTATAATTGAAGATGTGAATGGATATAATACAACTCTGTATAGTTCATCAGTCCCTCCTACAAGTAGTACGAACCAAGTGAATAGTTGTGTGATTTTTCAGGTCATTAATAACACCCCGATCTTATTACCATTGACGGGAATTATGCCCAGTTGGTCCGTTCAAACATTAAGTCGCTTCTACTATCAATTCGGGTTATGGGTTGGACCAAAAGGTGATACTGGGGCACGTGGGGATACTGGAACAAATGGATTGATAGGGCCTACTGGACCACGTGGCCCCACTGGAGCTCCAGGGGCAACTGGATTACCCGGCACAAACGGACCTACCGGTGAACGTGGACCTACTGGAGAACGCGGGCCCACTGGGGCGGATGGACCCATTGGGCCAACAGGAGTAGGTATTCAACTCATTGCTGGTACAGGTATTCAAATTTCGGAAAATATTATATCCCTGAATATAAATAATAGTATTATTCCAAATCCAGCCTCTGGTCAACAACAAATTAATATCACTGGTATTAATAATTTATATGCAAATAATGTATACACTTCAGGTCTTTATACTGCCGAATCTCTCAGTGCATCTGTGTCAATTGAATGTAATTCTCTAAAAGTAAATACATTATACACTGATATTTTTATGCCTTCGGCGAATAATAGTTCAAATGCATATTCATTGATATTTGGTTCTGATATTAGAGCAAACACAATTAATGCTACAAAATATTCATTCTTAACTCAGGATATTGTAAATGTAACCCCGCCTACTATTGCTGTAGAGAACCAACCAGGAACTTCATCGCCCGTAAACTTAACAATCCGTCCAGGAAATGCACCAGGAGTTACGGGTAATGTTGTTGTTAATGGGGATTTAATTATTAACGGTAATTTTAATGGACAAAATAATGTTCTTAAGAGTATCACAGTTGATAAATTAACGTACACATCGGTATATCCTGAATTCAATAAAACTTGGCCTACAAGTGGGTTAACTGCACTATCCAATGTTAATATGAACAATTTTGATATTACCGGTGTGAATAATCTATTTGTTAGTAATACTGTATACTTTAAATCATTAAACCCAAATTTATCTACACAAAATATTCTAACACGATATGTAAGATACCCAATTAATCCTGCAACTTCACCAACTCTAAATGATTCAGGATTTACTGAACTACCCTATATCGGTGGATATTCTGGAAATCTTAAAACATGGTTTCCGTATATGGATCAAACGACACCTACAACAGTTAGCGCAATAACGTCCTATAATGTTACAGCAACATTACGTATCAACGGTGTGAATAGTGATGTACTTATGTACTATGATGTTGTAAATAATAGAACAGGTCAGTCTGGATCTCCATATTTAATAGATTCTAATTCTCCCTTTGGTATACAATATAATGCATTATCTCAATTCCCCACAAATAAATTAATGGGGTCATTCTCTTCTCTTATGTTATTTGGTGCACAACAAGGATTATCAGGGTTTAGTACAATGTGGGGGTTATCAGATATTACCGCAGGAGATTCATTCTACTTTCGTACATATGTCAAAGCATTAACAAGTGTGAATCAAACAATAAGTAATAGTGCAATATATGGAAGTGAAAGTTTTATTGAATTCTTAATAGAACCAATTACGGTAGGATATTATCAAGGCAATTAATATATATATGTAGAGGAGATGTCATTGCCATGTACATTTACAGCAATCTTAAAGGACCCGGTACAAGAAGTGAATACTACATTAACGCCATCTACATCTACTACACCATATACATATCAAATTGTATTAGAAGGTATCACATCAACTGTACCTACCCGGACAATCTATGATATTAATACGACTACATTTTGGATAGTAAACCAACTAGGGGGAGAAGCATACAAAATTAAAACTATTTCAAGTATAAATGAAAGTACATCTTCTATATCATGTATAGTAGAAGATGTAAACTTATTAAATCTTAAGATGAGTAATTATGGATATAATATACCCCGCGTAGGTCCATGTATCATATTTCAAGTAATTGGCAACATGCCGATCCTCTATCCAATTCAGGATATGACATCCTCTTTTAGTAATCAAATGCTTACAGAGTGTATGTCACGTATCAATTATGATAATATGAATAACCTGATACAGTATAAAGGGGCTATTGGAAATACTGGACCTTCCGGTATTCCTGGAGTGAATGGTGCTACTGGACCTATAGAGGAAATAGGAGTTTCGCCTCCTGGTAATACTGGTATTAATGGAATAAATGGGGTTACCGGACCAGCTGGTCACACAGGCATCCGTGGTAATACTGGTAGTAGAGGTATTATAGGGAATACTGGTCCAGGTATTAATACAATACTATGCGGAGATTTTTTATCAATTCGGGATATTGAGACAATCGGTATAAATAAACGTGTAGCACTTGATTTTACACCATTTAACTATTCAACATCAGATACAATTAATATGAATAATAATAATTTAGGAAGTCAAACTAAGTTATTTTCAAACATAGCTTCAATTAATCTCTATGCGAATAGTATTACACATTCTACATTAGAAACAGGATCCGATAAATATAATACTGTTACTTCTCCTACATTAAATACAAAAAATAGATCTTATTATAAGGATTTAAATACATATGTATATAGTAATAATTTAATTTCTCCAATAATATGTAACGCTGATGTATTACAAATACGTAACCCAGATACAAATTTCTATTACGCTAATAATAAAATCAACCAACTTAATATTACAACATCATCTACCGGTAGCTATGGATATGTTACAAATAATAAAGGGGGTACAGGGGGGGTTGATGTAATAATTGGGGTTACGGGAGAGAATGGGGTTACAGGTTCTATTACAATTGATGGGTATACCATAATCGGCAAAGGAAATGATTGGTCAATCACTGCAAAAACATTAAATGTAGGAGCATTAGTATTATCACCAAATGGTGATGCATATAACAATATATATCTAAAAGATGGCCCATTGTTACCAGCATACAAAGCAGCAACTGCAAATTTATTAATGGAATCAAAAAATATAACTGGAATAAAAGATATATATGCAAATATCATCCATTTACCAAAAAATCTTACAGGTCCAGGGATCATTGGTGGTACACAATTAGCATTGTATGATACAGATATGACCGGCACCGCTTCAACTACATTTATTAATACCACTAACATTACTGCTACATTATTAAATTATGTGGGTGTCACCGGAACATATAATGGATCGGTAAAAGGACTCGTATCCGGTAATATACCTGTTATAACACAGACAAATCTTAATACAATTTTTAATACAATGACAAGTACAGTTACAACCAGTTTTACAATGTTCCCACGTTTATTATCAAGAATTAACGAAACAACAGATATGGAACGTACCACAATAATACCTCTTATTAAAAAATATTTAGCAATGGGTACATATAAACTAAGTTTAACATTTCGGTTCTATATGCCAAAGAAAGACCCAGGACTCTGTATGTATCCAGTAATAACACAGGGTAATACAAATGGTTATTATACACTATATCATGGTTTAACATATAATATGTATACACCTTATATACCATTTATTTATAAAGAACCAGGTGCTTCCTTATTCACCGTAGTTGGTACTATAAATACTATGCTAATTAATAATAATTCAATTGTAAGTTCAACAAAGGTAAATAGTGCGCTTGCCGTTTCTCATCGTCCAAAATATGCTTTTTCTGGTATTACAGGATATTCATATAATCCAATTATGTTTGATTTATCATTAAACTCTCATCAATACAATTGGGGTGATAGTAATCAGGAGAATAGTAACCCATTGCGGTTATATATATCTGGGACAACTACAAATAACCCTATTTATCTTGTAAATAATCCCTCTTCTGGCATAACCGGGATAAAATGGATGTACTATCATACACTGGAACCAATCACAATACTATAAAACTTGACAGTATATCATTACATAAACATGATGTCAGGATAATATGACGAATTCATCTACTCTCACAATTATTAACTGGAACGTAAACGGCATTCGTTCCAATACGAAGAAACAGAAGAACGGTGATGCATGCACAGTCGCAAGCACATCGGCCATGGCATCCCTCATCGCCGAACAGAACCCCGACTTTCTCTGTCTCCAAGAAGTCAGATCGCAGGCACAGGCCGATCTGGAACCCTTCATCCAGGTAGAACCTGGTCTTGGGGTACACGATAACCCTCTCAAGTTCCTCTATAACAATCCCGCCACACGGAAAGGTTATAGCGGCACGGCGATTCTTACGCGTCATGAAGCCCTGCATGTATATAAGAACTTTGAAGGATGGCCCGCCCTCCCCGACTACAATGTTCCCGCCGATATGTTGGCAGAAGGTCGTGTCCTCACCGCGGAATATCCAACATATTACGTGGTGACAACCTATACCCCGAACTCCAAATCGGATCTGTCCCGACTTCCAGAACGCCAAATCTGGGATCGGGCCTGGCGGGCCTATCTCCAGTGGCTGGAACAGACGAAACCCGTGATTGTCTGTGGAGATCTCAATGTGGCTCATACGGAGTTGGATATCCATTCTCCAAAGGGACGTACGCATGCCGCCGGATTTACGCTGGAAGAACGGACTGGATTCGCCGCTCTTCTTCAGGAAACCGGGTTCGTGGATACCTTTCGTCACTGTCACCCCACCACCAAGAAGTGGTCATGGTGGAGCAATTTCGCCAATTCACGGGCACGGGATGTCGGCTGGCGCATTGATTATGTTCTAACATCAGCGGCTCTCCGCCCCCATATTCAGAGCGCGGATTGTCTGAATGAATATCGCGGATCGGATCACTGTCCGGTAATTGCAACGATACATGTATAATTAAATTCGTTGCAATATACAAATATGAATTCATCTACGATTATTCAACCAGTAGGTGGATTTATGATCCGTTCATTGGCAGTTACGCCAGAGGGTATTCATATCTCCTATGATGCCCCGGGCGTAGGGGGTGTTTTTGCTATTACAAATGAACAATACGAAACTACGGGGTGTTATATTACAATTGAAAATAAAGTAGATATTACTACGACTATTCAGGGGGACAGACGGCTGACATCAGGTACATATCGTATTGCAGACATTGGAGGTCTCCCCAATAAAATCTATGATTTAGGATCATTTCAGATTCCAGGACCTGTTGCACAACAGGAACCCGTCCCTATTCAACCCTATAGTGAATTTGAGATGATCAATGACACCCTACGTATCCCTGGACCCGGGAAATGGTTCATTGCAACAAAATTGGAAGACTCCCGAATTATTCTTCCAAACATACAGCGTGATTCATATGAAATTGTAATTAATAATTGGGCATCTATGTCTGGATTTGGTCCAAATGATGCAAAACCAATTATGATATGGGTTACCGAACCGAATGGGGATCAACACCCCATGTTTCCTCTTCAGCCAGGGGAAACACGTACATTTGTAGGCATACGAACACTGAATAAAAGTTTACGATGGGCAATTCTATAAACCATGTATATATTAGTAAGAGAATGAATAGCGCCAGTGATTATATGCGTTCTAAGGCATTTTTGTCAATGTACTGTTCGCGTTGTTCTACGAACTGTGGTTGTTATCCAGGACCTACGGGGCCCGCCGGCGGAGGTACGGGTCCACAGGGACCGACGGGACCCGAAGGGGGTCCACCCGGACCACAAGGGCCTACTGGGGCAGACGGTGCACGTGGACCTACGGGACCTCCTGGATCTTCTGGTGGTGGTACGGGACCTACCGGTGCAGATGGTTTACAGGGTCCTACCGGTGTAACGGGACCGCAGGGACCTACCGGTGCAGATGGTTTACAGGGTCCTACCGGTGTAACGGGACCGCAGGGACCTACCGGTGCAGTTGGTTTACAGGGACCTACCGGTGCAGTTGGTTTACAGGGACCTATAGGTGTAACAGGGCCTGCAGGGTCTCCAGTCATCGCATTTAATGGTAATATCTCTACAGGTTTCCCGATCTCTTACAATTACTTGGGCGGACCTATCAATGCATCTCCTCTCCTTACATGGACCTTTGATACAAATATTAATTTTGATTATGTTTTTGAAATGGAAATTACGGGAGAGATCGTCGGGGCTACAGGGGCACCCATTCATGTCCCATTGGAATATGGTGTACAGATTTACAATCAAACTACGAATCAATATATTTCAGGATCTCTTTTATCAACCGGAAATTTTCCTGATTCTGTAACAAATAGTTTTAATCGGACCCTTGGTCCTTCCACAACTCTCCGAGAAAAGAATTCCATCTATTTTTCGGAATATTTCTTTAGTTTGAATGATGTGGGTGCAGGTCGTAAAATGACGATTGGTGATAAATACAGTGTAATTGGTTTGGTACGTGCATCCGCCCCCAGTATACCACCCCCTTCTCCAGACCCTGCATTACCCTACCGGTTCTCATCCGGTTATTTTATCTGGAATCTCTATCCCGTGAAATATGCCACCTAATTTTTATCACACTACAGTAAATGAGCGGTAACCCTCCAACCTTTGATGTAATCGTAAATGGTTCCACGTTCACATTCTACAATCAGGATGACTTCAAGAGCAATCTTAATACACAGAATATCTTACCAGATAATATTGGGTATATTGTAACACATGCCACTTCTCCCGTAAAGGTTATTGATCGTAGTAAAAACCCGCCATGTATAGAAATACAAACATCAACGCATAATATCATAAATAATACACCGATCACCCCTTATCTGCCACAGTAATCGCGTGATATACTTCACTGACAATCATCTCTAACATAATCGGTGTACGATAGGAAGGAACCCACCGACTCCGGGCCAACACATTCAGAATATTGGCAGCCTGGGGCGGAGACAGTGTTCCCGACGCCGCCATTCGTACTGCGGCCCATACAAATCCAGACACTAAATCCCCTCCCGTAATCATGAGACCCAACAGATCATACACCCGCGCACGAATCCAAGTGGCAGCGCCCAAACACGGCGGTCCCTCCTGGAGTGCAATGACCATCTGACGCAGCATTTCGGCAATATAGGAGTTTACCGTAGGTACCGTGGATGGCGGAATATCCAATTTCTGACAGAGCGCAATCCGATCCGGACGTTCTTCTGCCCCCTCTACCCGACGATATACGAAACCGTCCATGAACCCCATCACTACGGAGTTTACCACGCGGGCTGTACACCAGATCATCGCCGGCGCCCCGGTACACCAGACCAGTTCTTCCATACAGGCCCGTAATCGGACAGCGGCGGCGGGTGAGAGTGCATGAACACGGCGGAGAATCATCACTTTACGGCGCCCGCCCGTTACATCTCGTGTAGAAAGGAGACGGGTCAGAATTTTGGGTAGAATCTGTTTGTCCTTCATGGAAAGATCCATAACATCCATCTCCATGTGCGTAGGGAGTTCCCAGTAGCGCGCGGTATATTCGTCGTCCTTGAACTCCATGGTCTGGAGTCGGGGGTGTACGCCGTCTGGTACACCAAGGGCCTTCCGTGCAGCGGTGAGTTTTCCGCATCCGGCGGGACCGACCCACAGAATCGGATGGGCGATACTATTGTTCATTCCTTAGACGTATGAATGAACAATGGTTTAGATTGTTGCTTCTCAGCGGATTCTCCGAATTATAGAGTTCCAGATTTTACGCGGTCTGACCGGCCAGGAGATTACGGGTATTCTGAATGGTAGTCACGTTCATAGCTGTGGCGGCGATCGTGGCGGGGAGTACCACCAGGAACAGCAGATGTGTATTGAGCCAGATGAGGGACTTTTCATTGCTGGAATAGAACGTAATGACTAAGGCCCATGCGATTAGTGCCAATGCATAGGATATACAAATAATGAGGGTGGCACCCGATACTGCCGGGGTACTATCCAGCGGAATCAGGAGGGCAAAACTGGTGACCGCGATGGCCGCCCCCGCGGCGATCACAATTCCGTAGATCCATTTATTAATGGGGTTCATTGCGACATCCATTCTCTCTGTTGATAGCCGCGAATTAAACTTACACCATATCCGCAAATCGGACAGACTTGCCGTGTTTCTTCGCCCCTCCCGCCATTACAGTGCTTACACTCTGCACGCCCTCTAACACGACCGGCTGGGTAAGTACGCCTCCAAGAAACAAAATTAACAGAAAGAGACCCCATAGTGGAACGGTCCAAGACCACAGTGAACTGAAATCGATTTCCATCGTCCTCTGATCTATTCGGGTCTTTTCTTTTTACTGCTTTATTTCTATTCAGAGGAAGCGACCTTTTCTCCACCCCAAATAAGGGACACATGCAGCAGGAAGGCGGCAGAACTACAAAGAAAACACCCGACTTTAATCTCCTTCAGTGCAATCCAACAACCCTTAAGGTCACTCAGAATACATGTCTTCCGATGGATATGTTGATCCGACTCCGTGATGCATGGAATGAACAGTTTCCGAAACACGCCATCCCACATCATTACCGAACCAAATCCGACCTCTGGGCGCAACTCCGTACCCGTATGCGCAATCAATACAAGTGTTCGTCCGAATACTGTGCACTCCAGGAACTCGGAGACCCCATAGAAAAGGCTACGGGGGCATCTTTCTTTCGCCCCGCAAAACCGGATGACTGGACCAAGAACCCCACCGATTGGCAGGACAGTAACACCATCGCCAGTGTCATGGAACAGTATGAAGATGCCTTCCCTACTTTTGAATTCATCGGTCCAGTTCCGATTGACTTTGATAAGAAAATGCCGGGGATCTGGGGCAGGTGTGTCGTAGATGAACTCTGTACCCTGGATCTCCAATCTATGGCCAAGAAGGGCAAGAAATCCATCGGGGTGGTCTTCAATCTGGATCCGCATGATAAACCCGGATCCCACTGGGTATGTGCCTACGTAGATATGCGAACCAAGAAATCCTATTTTTATGACAGTTACGGGTACGAACCGTGTGCAGAGATCCGTCGCTTCTTACGGCGTTGTAAGGAACAGGGGTGCGATGAGATCATCTGGAATGATATCCCTCATCAGAAGAAGAACTCCGAATGTGGGACATACTGTATGTATGTCATCATTTCTCTGTTAAAAGGAAAGGCCTTTGCAGATATCTGTAAGGATCGGATTGACGATGATACGATGAACGCGTTTCGGGATCTCTTGTTCGCGACAGCCCGACCTGGGAAATTGGCACTGGAACGAGTTGTGAAACTTCTGGCCCTGTAGGCAGCCCACTATCACCCCTTACACCTAAAGTTTCCTCTGGGTAGATTGTTATCTCTGCCCAAAGTAATGGATAGCGATTCGTACCACACTATGTTGGCATCGCTGCGTCAACAATTTAATCAACGACTCCCGAATGGTCTTACACCGCCCGCAGATAAACGACTTCAACGAACCCTGGAACATTATACAAAGGAGATTCTTCGTGTTCATGGAAGTGTAGAAGAACAGGAAATCCTCCGGGAAACCTTTGACTCCATGGCAAACTGGTTTCGTCGGAATACGACACAACTCACCCCAGACATGCGCAAGCCACCGATGTCTCCGATCCAAACTACACTACCAGGAGTCGGAGAGCAGCAGGGGTCCACTCCTCTGTCCTCCATCTTCGGATCGTCGGATTCAACACATTCCATTGCCTCTACGAACTACACGTCCTTCTCTACCGAACAGGTCAATGAATCGGAAGATCCGATGATATTGTTGGAACGTCTGCGGAATGCCAGAAGTGCACCCTTGGAAGTGAACTCCACGGGGACACTTCCTGCCCCGATTTCCACGTCCATTTCCAATATCCAACCGTCTCCTCTGCGCATTCCAGAACTGGAATCCATTGAAACACGGGTTCAGACAAAGCCAGGAGGTCAGCAGCCGAAGGATTTCCTTCAGAGTCAGGAAGACGTGGTGAAATACCGCGAAACGGAATACAATCTGATTGTCAATTCCAAGGATCGTAAGTGGCTCCAGAACACGAAGGAGAATCGCTACAATTTCACCGTACAAGTGAACGGTGGATCAATCCCCCAGGGGAAGGGCTACCAGGCCACTCTCCAACAGCGTCTCAAGAATATCACCCGTATTGAGTTCGTAAAGGCGATCCTTCCGGTAGAGGGGTTGGATGTTGTTGTATCCCGTAATGGCTCTAATGCAACCCCCGACCAGACCTTTTATTCGGCCCTGGCTCTACCGTTTGTACACGTGATGATGGATGAAGTCAACGGTAACAATGTGGGTACGACGGATATTATTGATAAGTCATTGGCAATCTGTCAGTATGATGCCACTTGGCGAACAGACAATGTCTCCGTGGAAACCACCATGAATCGCGGATACACACTCTTTTTCCCGAAGTTCATGAAGGCGCAACGTGTCTATGCACCGGTTCCGCTGGCGAATCTGCAGAAAATGAGTTTCCAGCTCTTGGATCCGGAAAATCAACTTCTTTCTAAGTTACCGGATTCCGTCACGGTAAAACGGGTGATCTTTGGAAAAACCATCACGGGGGGCGCCACGAACTACAACACGACGCTGGCTGCGGCGGGCGATGGAAACGCGGAATATCTCTACATTGAAACGAATGAATGGTTTCCCCTCTGGTCCTTCAGTCAACTGGATCGTATTCTGTTGGATGGAATGACCTTTACCTCCGTGACTCCGGCGATTCAGATTGCGGGTGAAACCATGAACTCCTGGCTCCAGCGGGAAGAAGGTCATATCGTCGTTGGGATTGGCTATAATAGTACGGGGTCTCCGAATGCGGTTACGGATGGGGCGAATGATGCCGGGTATGCGAACATGATTATTCTGCGGAATCGTATGGTGGATCCGACGACGAATGGTGGAGTTGTGGCACGTGATTATTTTGCCCCCGATGTCACGCAAGAAAATACGCTGGCATCCGAAGTTGCCGCCTATGATACGACGGGGTATCAGAAGGGCGGTATTCTGAATCTCAGTCGCCAGGTCCAGATGGTCCTCCGCGTGATTACGCGTGACTTTGATTCTGCCTCCAATATCCGACCGGATAATGTGTAACCTCTTTCAGACGGTAACCACCTCTTTCAGACAGTAACCGAACACATTATACCGTAACCGCCATATGATAGACATAAAAGAGCGCTGTAATCGCTGCTTCACGACTACAATAAAGAGGAACCACGATATAATCCGTTGCGTATTCCGATTCAATCCAGGATGTCGGTGTCAGTTGTATCCCCCGTAGAGTTGCTGTCATATCCACCAGATTAAATAAACACCCCTTGATGGAAAAAATATCAGTATGTCTACGTTCCACGTCCTTCAGTTGACAGTGATAATCTTCCATATTCTCCTTCTCAATATCTGGAAAGAGAATATGACACTGTGGAGAGAATTGTAGTGTCTGTAACTTACTTCTACGTACGGCCGGATACACTTCACTCATTTACTCTACCATGGGAATGTGTAAGGATCCGTTGAACGTATAGTAAGAATAATCCGATCTTCAGATAGAGGAGACAGATGAAGTCTTGGTTACTGCTGGGCGCCCTTACGGTGGTCCTACTCATGATTACCGTGATGGTGATCACCAAACGATATCAGATTCGTGAACACTTCACGACGGTAGATCTGGATACGGTGAAGGCCCAACGACAACTGTTGCAATTTTCCGGAGAACAGAATTACAACGATTTTGGTCGGCTCCAATCTCCGAACACCCAGGTCTCCCCCGATCAAGTGGATGCAGCCATTCAGCAAGTCATTCCCGTAGCAACTTCCCGATCTCCGTCTATGCTCACACTTCTTGGAACATCTCTGGGCCTTGGGGCCGCCGATGATGGAACAGGAAAGAGCGGTGCCGGTGTAGAACAGACCGGTGTTGTGGCCCAGAAAATCACGTTCTGCGAATCACTACCGGTAAATTGCGATGCTTTTAATGATCCTAACAAAATGGCCGAATGTGGATTCTGTCATCGCGATGGAATAGATAGTACCGGCAAAGCACATCGGGGCGGAATGTATATCTCGGCAGACGATCAGATACGGGCCAATGAGATCGCAACCGCAAAGGGCAAGCCAGCGGAATATCGCCCCACAGTCGGTTCCTGTAAGCCGGAAAATTTCACGCTCATGAAAGTCAATTGTGAGGCCAAAGAACTCAAAATGCAGTGTCAGAGAGCCGGTGCAGTATCTGCGAATAATGCCTGTGGTCAATGTTTTGGCTCCGCGCCTGCAGGGGCTACGGGACTATTGTATATGGGACCCAAACCCCGTCAGTATACCGCAACGCTCTGGGTAAGTCATCCCGGTGCACATTCCAATAACGGAGTCGGTCTCACGGTCACCTATCCAAACGGTTCTGTTGTATCACTGCCGTATTCCAACAAAGTTCTGTTGGATCCACAACAACTTACCCTGGAAGTGACGGAAGGGGATATTCTGAAGATCACGATTTACGGAATGCCTATGGTCTGGTGCGGCTGGCTTTCCAATGCCAGTGGAACCCGTACGGTTTCTCTGGATGTGGGGGAACAGTCTATTTCACCGACAGGAGGGGCCACGATCGCGGGAGATAAACGATCCAAGGCTGTTACGGATGCAGCCGCACAGTATGACTCCGATGTATGGTCCACCTTCCAGACCCAGGTTCCCAACACGGTAATGTGGTATGGTCGTCGCGATGAAATTATTCCTGGGGCCATCAAGACCGCTTGGTACGGAAACACCGTGCAGCAGAGTGCGAATGCTCAGGGGATAGATGTCACCGATTATGTCAAAATGGCGGCGGGGGCAGGACAGGATATTCCGGTGGGGAATCAGTATTTCCAACAGGATCCTGCCCCAGGGATTCCCAAACACGGGTGGGTCACTCCGGATCGTGGGGATGTCATTATTGCCGCCGAACAGCAGACAATTCCGGCTGCGAACATCACGAACATTATGCAGATGGTGTTCCAAGTTCCGGCCACATTGGTAGAACCCATTTTTGCGGATGATAAAGTGGACTGTCCTTCGGGTCCTATTATTCTGACCGAAGTGGGTGCGGGTCTCATGGGGTCTCATTCCTGTTACAAACCCGATGGATCTTTCAATCCGACCACCTACTGTTTGCAGGAACTCTTCTTGGCGGCGGGGGGAACCCAACAGGGGACAGCCTGGCCCGCGACGGATGCCAAGGTCAAGGCCCTGGTAGTCAACAATTCGCTGGATGACACGGTTGCCGCCCTGAATACGCAGGCAAACATTGCCCTCTACGGTACGAACGCAAACGGAAAGGAAGTGGACTTCAAGACCTTCCAGACGGCTGCGATGGCGATGTTGGGGCGTGCACCCCGTAATCCCTGTGACACCGCGAATGCCCAGAAGGGTCCTCAATCGCCGGAATGTCTGGACTATCTGTGGCGTACCAGCGGAAATGCGGCGGATGATAATTTCCAACAGACCGACCCTTCTTTGATCCCGTATCAGTATTGTGGATCTGCCGGATCCGCTGCGCCTTTAAATGCCGACGGTTCGGTCAATGAAGCGAACGTCGCCACCGCGAACACCTATGGATCTATTCCGGCGATTCGTGGATACTACAATTCCATCTTTAATCGTGCGCAGAATACGGAGGATTTTGACGACCAGGCACAGGCCATGCAACAGTGTTTCAATGTCAAGCTCCAGAAACCCGTGGAACCCCCAAGTGCGTGCCCGCTTCCGAATCCAACGGAATGGCAATGTTATCCACCGGAAAAACTTACTTCTATTTTCCCGCAGGCGGGTCAATATATTGCGGATAATTCTGTGCCGGCAATGCGTGAAGTGTCGGGTGCTGCACAGTGTCTGAGTCGCGACGGACAGTATTGTTATGGATTCCCCAGTGTTAATGCATGTCAGGCATGGGTCCAGAATCCGGCTTCGGATCCGACCCTGAATCAGATTGCTCCTGCCAGTGCGGCTCCCGTTTTCTTGATTACCCAACCGAATGCCGGTCGTTTCGTCTATGAATCCGATACCCAGAGTGTCTATTGGAATGCGAACGGGACGAATATTGTTAATTGGGTAAACTCCTGTGGTCAATGTGGTCTCAACCCGTGTGGGAATCTGCAGGAAAGTCTCCCTGCATCGGCTTTCTGGGCCAAATATGTCCGTGGTCCGGATTATCAATGTGGGAAATCCTCCGTTGTGGATCAGTATCTGTCGGCCCGTGTTTAAAGGTGGCTGCCATACTTCTTTCCAGACAAATGCCGTATCGTATCAAAGTGGTGGTGATTTCTCTGAAAGATTATCCGGATCGTCTTATGAAGATGGAACCGATGCTCAAACAACTGCAGATGATCGGATTAGAATCGGAAATCCTCTATGGTGTGAATGGTCGGAATATAGACATACAAGATACATCTATACCACAAATTAAGCGTCTTACCTATGAGGGAAACCACCTTATGTACAATCGCGCGGTTCGGGTGAACGGACAACCGATGACCCGTGGTGAATTTGGGTGCGCGTGGAGTCATTACAATGTTTATCAGAAACTTGTGGATGATCGGGATGCGGATGCATATCTGGTTTTAGAAGATGATGCAGAAATGATCTGTCCCCTTGAAAAGGTACAAGAAGTACTCCAAAATATCCCCCAAGACTTTGATATTCTGCGAACGACTCCAAGCCAATGGTATCCATTTGCAAAAACAGAATCTATAAACCCATATTTCTATGCATATAATAAAGAATACACATCTCATACAACATCGTATATCATATCAAAATTCGGTGCTTTCATGATGATATCCTATTTGGGAGGCTTTCTGAATGTTCCTTCCGATGATGCATATTCCAACTTGTACATCTACAACGATAATGTTAAGTCGTATGCCTCAGAGCCTCTCTTATTTAGAGATCCCGAGACACAACCATCGCATATTCATTCTATTGTTGATAAGAATTTACCATCTGTTATCTAAACATTCCAATCATACTACTATGTAATGGATGTAGTATCAATAGCATTCGCAACGGTGATCCCCATCAATGTTCTACTATTTCTTCACCACATGTATTACTCGTATAAACATGTTGCGAATGATACGGAAAAGATTTATTATTATCTCACCGCGATTATACCCCTGGCCCCCGCTGTCATGTATTCCTTTCAACTCATTACGCATCTAACACATCCAACATATCCAGAAATTATAGAGACAAATGTATTAGATGTATTCTTTGTATCATGGGTTGTAACTAACCCATTGTTAATTATTAACCTTGGAAAGGTGGTGAATATTAGGTTAAATCACTATTTTATATTAGTGGGATGCGATTTGACAATGTATATTATAGGGTTTTTGGCCTATAAAACAGCTGATCCAATTATATTTATCAGTTCCATAGTTATTTCTTGTGTCATGTTCTGTATTATCTTAGGAACAATTATATATCTTTACTACTATAAAAAATATCCCGAAGGTTATCATCATATGTTACCAATATACAAAATATTAACTAAATTTATTATTATGTCATGGCCATTATACCCAACAATGTTTATTCTATTAAAAACAGGGAATATTACGATCATAGAATGTGCCATAGCATTCATTGTATTAGATTTCTTGACAAAATCCATATTCTCCTCTATTATTATCGTCTATCACCGAAATCTGAATCGTCGTAAGTCACTTGCCGATTATCTACGTAGATCATCGCAACGTATAATGCCGTTAGATAGCATCCTTGAACTACCCGAAGTAAATGAACAGAAAGAATAAAACAACCATTCGGATATTCATAACCCATTATAATCTTAGAACCAAGTAATGACATCATGTATTGGGGGGGGGAGTATATGCTGCTCACATAAAATAGTTCCGGTGATAGTAACCACACCAGAAGTTACAGATTGTATATTTAATCGTGCTGCATGGAAAAATACAATGATGAAGGAGTTTGATATATATAACCGTAATGTTTCATCTATAGAAAATAATATACATACCAAAACTATTTTTAAACTTACAACACATGTTTATGATTATCAACAGAATACGAAACAACGAATCTTAAAACTTCTTCAAAAACTACAACATTACGAACATCCACTATATATACATACTATCCAGAAACGATGTCGTGATTTGGAGACTTTATATAATAAATCTTTAGTCCACATGTATCTTACAGAACGCTTGATTGTAGATGAACGATTATTGGAAAGAGAAGATGTACGTGAACTACTTGGGATACGGAAGACAAAGATATCATTCTCTAAAAAGCCTATTATTCATATTATTGAATCCCAAACATAGAATCTATAATATATCTGACATTCATCAAAGGAGGAATGCAAAATCTTATTTTGATGACGGGTTATAGAGGAGGAATGTCAGGGAAACCCTTTGACCAACGACAGAAGAATTACTACGTACAGGAGATTAATCGTTCTCTCCCGGTTCCCGATGCACGTGCAGCAACGCAAGCAGCGTTATCGGATGCTGTTGGAACTGTATATGACATTCAGAATTCCAAGATGGATATGACGGATGCCGCGGGACTCTTTGCCTCTTTTGGGCGTGACGCCGATGTAATCCGACGGGATGAAGAGTGTCGTACCTATACGGCCCCCACACCTGGAATGCGGGATCCCGGTGCCCGAACCGGTTGTGGATGGTGGTATGTCCCCAATGCAGGCACACCCTCTGTAGGTGCCTACGGTACACGGCGTGGCCCGATGTCACCGCTCTTGGATCAACAAGTCGGATCCGGTCAGTGGGTCTGGGATCTCCAACAGGCGCAACAACTGGAAGGCATGAAACAGACGGGCAACGTTAAAGCTTGTTCGGATCTCCAGTACAATCGGTATCCAAATATGGGATGGTGTACTTCTACCAATCGGGCCATCATTACAGATGGAAGTGGGAATCCGGCCTATCCCAAGTTGGCCGGTGGAGACTGTCCGAATGGCACCATTGTCACCAGTGCGGCAGCCTGTCCTGTCCCAACATCACCACAAAAACAACAAGGAAGTATTACCGGTCTCTGTCAACCCGGAACCAATGGAGCCCTGACCCCCGCATGTCTTCAGAGTCTGGTACAGCAGGGAGGATGTTCGTCCAACGGTACACTGGCCATGGCCCTGGGATCCGGTGGATATGCCGACACATATTCCGGATTCAATGATATCAACGCTGTTCTCCAGCAACGCGGGTTCTCTCTTCCCAGTGGAGTCGTACACGATGGAATGATTTCTACCCAGGATGCTCTGACAGCGGCATACAGTCTCCGAACGGCAGCCAATGCGGGGGATAATTCCCGTGCCACGCAGGCGGCCAAGAATATGTGTATGGGCTCGGCGTTTGACCCGTGTGCATTTGCGGATACGGATTCCGGTCCATACCCGGCATCCTGTATTACCCAGGCAGCGCTGAAAGCAGGGTGGTCTGCAAAGGGATCTCTGATGCCGGCGAATGGAGGCATGAAATACTGGAACTCCTTACCGACATGGGCCGATGTAAAGGCTGCGATTGCGACGAATAAATCGGAAGCGGATACTCCGAACTCCCAGAATGCATCTCTTCAGACGCAACGGATCGGTCAGGTGTACGGGATGGGGGTCAAGTATCCGAAGCAGGGCTGTAATAATCTGGGAGTTCTCATGTATCGTTACTTCTTCCCGACGTGGGATCAGACACTCTTTACGGCAATGGGTCCGCAGACGCATTTCCTGGGGCGCTATATCTTCAAGGACGGTTTCCCCTACAAGCCCCTGACCATGGAAGATCAGACTCCGGCGGGTGGATATCTGACAGAAGGTCAGCGTTATGTGACCATGTTTACCCCGACCCAGGGAGGGACGTACCAGTTTCTGTTGGGTCACGATGACGGAGTGCGTCTCCTCATCAATGACCAGGTCTTCATGGATTGGGCTCCGTGCTGTGGGTCTACGACTACCAACACCATTCAGATGGTGGCCGGTCAGTCCTACAAACTGACGGTAGATCTCTGGAATGGTGGCGGCACATGGTCATTCATTTTTCAGATGTCGGTGAACGGTGGGGCCTGGCAGAATATTCCCCTCCAGCAACTTACGATGACCCAGGATCGTCGTCTCCCCACCTTTGAATTGGCCTTCAATAAGATGCCAACCTCTACGTCAGGTGCAGGATCCACCGAACAGCCGGCCCCGATTCAGGATACCAATGGTGTTTTCCAGAATTTGATTCGTCTTCAGGCGCCGATTGGACAACTGAATGGCCGTCAGTGTCTCCAAATTAACGGAAATGGCAGTGGGGTCTACAACTTCGGTTATTTTTCACAGGGAGTACGTGTTCGTGCCTTCAAGAGTTACACCATGATGCTTCAGATTAATTCTGTTAAGTGGGGAAGCGGTGCCAGTCCCAGTATCTTTTCGCTCTACAATCTTCCCAGTACGAATATCACCAGTTACCCGCGTAAGGGATCGCCCCAGGATTCATGGGATTTCCCGAATCAGACCCAGCAGTTCATGATTACGGCCAGTGCGACCCAGATCTATCCCTGGGGGAAGGGTACCTACAGTGGTTCCAGTCAGGATGTTTCCACGATATTCGGCGCGAACGCCCCGTCGTCGCCCCAGATTACTCCAGGCCAGTGGTTTCATTTTGCGATGGTCTGGGATGACGATTATACGGGATATGTTCTCTATCTCAATGGAAAGCCGTCACAGCATTACGCGTGTGCCCCCTATGATGTTACAACCATCATGGAACAGATGCGAATTGGTTCGGATTGGGCAGATGATAAATCGGGTTGGACCGGTGGAATTGCCTGGTTCCGTGGATTTGATTATCGGTTGAGTCAGGATCTTATTCAGCGGGATATGAACGACGATTGGGCAAATCTGTATTAGATAGGTCGCAGAAAATGATATCTTAACTTTATATGTTTAATACTACATAGTAACATTGAACATGTAAATAATAAATATATCTAAGAGTCTTACAGACCTGTCTTACGCATTGCGGATTCACCCTGTAAGTCCTTTTCCCAGTCAGGATGGTACATGAACATGGGGCGCCCTGTCTCCTTGAAACGGAAACACTGGGTCGCTTCTCCGTGTTCATGGAAATGGAGCTCACAATCAATCGCCGAGGACTGAACAATCTCAAAGAGCCCATCGGCCAAGGTCTGCTTCTTTGTGGCGATATCAAAAATGGTTTCGTCCGTAGTCATCTGTTTGTCCATCATCATCACCATCTTCCCGTCACTCCCTGACTTCTGTTGATCTGAGAAGACCGACAGATACGTATAAATCTCCACCGTACGATCATCCCAATCCAGATTCATGTGCGAACAGAGACGGATTGCGCGCCCAATAACCTGTTGGAGACGGACATTGTTCCAATAGGGTTCCATGATGTGAACCTGGCGGGTGTTGAACATAGAAATACCTTCGGCCCCCGACTGCGTGATCATGAAGACTTTGCAGACACGCCCATCACGATTATCCGGTGCCCCACGCAAGAGTTCTGCACATTGTTCGGAAAGACGCGGGGGAAGAGCCGACACATCCGCATTGTAGAGTTGCAGGAGCATACGACGCTTATCCAGATCCTGGTCTCCCGTGTACATAATGTACAGGGGTCTGTTTTCTGTGAGAGCCGCCTGCATAATGGCATCCGGAATCATCCATTCCCCAGCACTGTTACGCTGGATATCCAGGGGAAGATACCGGCGTTCGGATGCACGGAGGGCTGCAGCAAAGATCCCCAGACCTTCTAGGGTCTTGAACTGACTATACACGAGCACAGGGCCATCCTTGGGGCTGTTTTCAATATTCTGAATGATTGCGGCATATTTGGGAGAAAAGGTCGCCAGTTCGTTCTTCAGGAAGACTTCCGCGTTAGATTCCAGACCCGACATAAGAGTTCCAATAATATCTGCCAGAGTACTATCCAATGCTGTCGGTGGTGCAACGGCTGTCACTTCATCCGGCATTACAGCCGCGGTGGGTTCTGCCTCTTCTTCCTCTGCAGGAGGCGCCTGATCCATATCGGCATCCAGGGCAACATCCAGATCCTCTTCATCAATGCCCATATTTGCCGCTAAGACACGATCCGGCTCAATGCCCAGCAGTTTCACCTGTTGTTTTAGACTAATGGCAGGGCGCGGGACTTCATCCGGGAAGACCCAGTTACATGCGGCACGGGTACCAGTCTTGAACCCTGCAGCAGGAGAGGCAGTGGCCTGGGCATAGAGATCGGCTTCGGCCGCCGTAACTCCTGGACCAACACCAGCAGCCGCTCCTTCTCCTGGTCCAGTCTTCCCCTTACGCTTGGACGCCTTCTCTTCGGATTCCATTTCTTCCATACGAATCTTGGTATACTTCTGGAAGACATAGTCCGACATCGGAACCTTGACGATTTCATTTTTGGCAACACGAGGCATGGTTTCCTCCGATCCGCCCTTGTAGTATGAAATCAGTCCCGATGTACGGGCCTTGAGAACATCGGTATGTTGAATCTGCAGAGTCTTACGATCTACGAAGTTTTCTACGAACGTGTTTGGGACATCCGGCAAGAGAGGGAATGTCAGAATCTTGAATTGGGCAGTAGTGTTCAGACGAACCGGATTGGCTCCCGCCCGTGCAGTTTCCACGGCAACATTGGCCTCTTCAGCGGCACCCTTGGGCATGAGCATTTTTCCGGCCGCTTTTCCACTGAGAGGAGTGGTTTCCAATTCACGGAGGAGCTGTACGGCCCAACGATCCATATTACGTTCGCGAGAGTTGATAATATCACGTGGACCGGTCGGTGGAAGACTGACAAATCCACGGGTGGCGTAATCCTCTCCGACGACCTTGGCAAACCCGAACGGTACGGGGGTGACATTGAGAACCAGTGTGCGACCATCGGCCCCTTCTTCAATGGCATAGAAGTCAATTTCTGGATGCTGTTTGGCCCAGGTCGTCAGCTGATTCGCCGCATCCGGACTGCGATCCATTCCCTTGAGAGAAATACTCACCATACGCTGTTCGCCGCCAATAATGTTCATGAGAATTGCTAATTCCTGGGCGTAGTTAATCATTGGAGTGGCCGACAGAGCAATGATCTTCGCCCCAACCGCATTCTGAAGAAGACGATACAGGGAGTAACCACGGGGGTACTTAAAGCCCGGACGTTGTTTGCCGAGTTCCACATTCCAGTTATAGTCATGTGGTTCCACTGGCATAGTGGTCTTTTTGCTTTTATCCGTGGTTGGATACATTACGGTGGTATAGGGTTTACTCCCGATTTCTGTGCCGTTAATGGTACGGACCAAGTTATGAATTTCATCAATGATGACGACGGCATCGTCAAACACACTGCGACCGCCCCGTGCACCACTCATGGCGAGAGCCGACAGTTCTACGGGAGATACCCCGTTATAGTGGATAAAGCGGAACCGGTGTGCCATATGTACTTTCTGCTGTTCTTCAATGGACGCCTTGGAGAGATCATCCAGCACATCCCAGTTGCTGGGCTTATCGGGATTAGGGACCCAGCCCCCCCCCTGTTTTACCACCAGTTCTTCGGGTAACCCTAACACATCCGTGAGCCACTTAAACTCCCCAATCCCCGGTTTATTCACATCCTGTACTTTCAGGAAGGACCAGTAGTTCTTCTTGCTCAGCGGAAAGTAACCACACTTGGCGATTTCACGCCGGTAATTGTTGGAGAGTGTGGCCGGTGTAAGAACATAGATAATCTTCTTCCCACCCCAATACAGCGCCTCCGCCGCCGCGATGGAGGTACATGTCTTCCCTGTACCGAGACCGTGATAGACAAGAAGACCGCGATATGGAGAATTGTATTGGAGGTAATCGCGAACCAGTTTCTGGTAATAGAAGTTTTCCACTTTGTTGGGATCCCGACGTTTACAGGCATCCGGGTCAATTTCCTTGGGCTTCTTGGCTTCGGCCACTCCTTCTTCCAGAATCTTCTTGAGATAGGGAGAATATTGGGCGTAGGTTTGGATCATAAAATCCTGGAAAGTGGGGGCAGAGATCGGGCGATAGACACCGTCGTCTGGTGTAATTTCAATCGGGGGTTGTGGGTTGAGTCTTGTCTCTAATTCTTTAAAGGCCGAACCGAAGAATTCCTTGGAGGAAACCTGTGGGGCTTCTGCGGGCGGGGGTAGTACCTTACTAACATCCTTCTTGGTACGGAAGGACAAGACTTTCCGACGAAATTCTTCCACATCTCCTCCTATATCTCCTGGAATACCTGCATCCGGAACTCCTCCCGTAGAGGGTGCGACCGCACCCGTGGAGGGGCCTACAGTTGGAATCACCAGTTTCGGAACGGTATCTTCTTCTTCCAGGGGTGCCATCGCCGGCAGTACAGACTTGGGCAGAGGTTTCTGTTCGGCCTTGCGGGCATCGGACGCCATCGTGGCGACAGCGGGTTGAACTTTCTGCCCTAATGTAACGGTGGGGCGACGAATCACAGGTGCCAGACTGATATTACGGGAGGGGGCGGTAACGGTCATCGTCGGAATCTCCGCCGGTTTAGAAATTGCAGCGGCACCGAACCCCGCACTCTTTTTAACAACAACCCCCGTAAGTTTCCCCTTCGCCACCGGTTTCTTCCCGATCGGGATATCTTCATCATTGCTGCTCATTCCTCTACTACATGACGGACAATCCTCACGCGGCCAGTTGACCTAATTGTACCAGTGCAAGCCGGGAGGCTTCTTGTTCGGCATCCTTCTTGTTACGCGCGGTGGCGGTAGTCAGTACAGTTCCATCCGGATAGAGTACCCCCATTGTGAATGTACGATTATGGAGGGGACCTTCCGTCGCTACTTCCTTGTAACGGGGTGGCTGGTGATATGTGGACTGATAATAGCGAAGAAGCTGATCCTTATAGTTCGTATTATTGGAAATGAGTTCTCCGAAATCCACATAGGTTTCCAGAACATTAATCATCCATTGTTGCACTTCCCAGAATGCTGTTTTCGGATCCTCTGACCCACGATCCCGATACATCGCGGCAATCCATGCTTCTAACATGGAACCCAACATACGCAGATTGCGTCGTCCATTACAGACTTCTTCCATATGCCGACTCATAATGAGCCACGGCGCCATACCGAGTTTCAGGGCGAGTTTCCCCAGATGTTCATTATTGACGAGTTCCGAACGGAGAGAGGTCCAGAATCCTTCGCCTTCGCCAGGATACCGACGTTCCAGATAATCCCCCACAATGGCGTCCAGGATACCATCGCCCACGTACTCCAGATGTTCGTTATCCGCAGTCTTCAGGGGCATACAGTCATCCGGGCGCGGAGCCACAATTTGGGCTTCGTGTTTGTGTTCTTCACGCGCAACAAAGGATTTATGCACACACGCTTGGCGATAAAGCTCCACGCGTTTGGGCGTATGACCAACAATACGTTTGATCTCTGCTACAGGAATATCCCGATTGTTCGGATTCCAGGGATTGTAAATTTTGGGTTCTGCGGAGGCACCGAATGGGGGAGTGTTGGGGTTAGACATTGCGATCGTGATACTATACTTTGGGAGTCAGGCTTTAGATATAAATCACCCGGACCGCGTATAAGATATAAAGAGAACCTCTGATTCATTCGTAGAATGTCCATTTGTCTCTGTATGATTGTGAAGGATGAGTCCCACATTATTGTGGATACTCTCCGACACCTTCTGAAGTATATGAAGTTTGATTATTGGGTGATTTCCGATACGGGGTCCACAGATGGTACGCAGGATCTGATTAAGAATTTCTTCCGTGAACAGGGAATTCCAGGAGAATTGGATGAAACACCCTGGAAGAACTTTGGCTACAATCGTACTGTGGCCTTTCAGAAGGCGTATGGCAAGTCAGATTATGTCTTTGTCTGGGACGCAGACGATGAGATTGTGGGAGATTTCAAGATGCCGTCCCCTCTGACAGCGGATGTCTATCAGTTCATTTTCGGAAACGATACAGGGTTCCGATATTCCCGAAATCAGCTCTTCAATAACAAGAAGCGATGGCGTTATGTGGGTGTACTCCATGAATATCCGGCAGAGGCCGAAGGAGAAACCGTGGGCCCCGCCGTTCATGTAACTGGCAATTATTACTTTGTTTCCGGTCGTAAGGGATCCCGTAACAAGGATCCACTGAAGTACCAGAAAGATGCGAAAGTACTGGAACAGGGTATGATTGATGAGCCGGAAAATACCCGTTATGTATTTTACTGTGCGAACAGTTATATGAGCGCCGGCATGTACGAAGATGCGATTCGTGTCTACAAGAAGAATCTCCAGATGAATGGCTGGACGCAGGAACGATACATCAGTTGTTTGGAAATCTTTGACTGTTACGAAAAACTGGGTACTCCGGAATTAGGCCTTCCTTATCTCGTAGAATCCTACAAGTACTCCCCGACACGTGTGGAATGCATTTATCGGTTGGTAAAGTACTACTGTGTGAAGGGAATGAATGAAGTGGCACTCATGTACTATTCGCTGATTCGGGAGTACTACGAAAACCAGTATCTGAAGAATCGGGATATTTCCACGCATCTGTTTGCAAAACAGGACAACTACGATTTCTTTCTTCCATACTACATGATTATTGTATCTCTGCGTCTGAACAATCATGCCCTTACGGCGAAGATGTACGATATGATCTTCCAGATTCGGTACATGTATGCGGATGACTGGTTCATTACGAATCTCTTCTATAACCTGCAGTTCCTGGTGAGTTCCAAACAGTTTCCTCTCAATAATCAACTCTTCCTGGAAAATATGCTGACATACTGTACGATGCTCCATGAACGGGGCTACAAATATACTCCAGAAACGTATACGATTCTGGGATCCGCCGTGGATCAATTCCGTCCTCTTCTGACTGCTCCACTGAAGACCCCGCCAGCTCTTACGAACAAGACGGGTAAGAAGAATGCGGTGAAAGTACTGATGACCTTCACTACCTGTAAGCGGCTGGATCTTTTCCAGAAGACGATGAACTCTATTTTCCATACCTGGACGGACCTGGGACTGGTGGATTATTTCTTCTGTGTGGATGACAACTCCTCGGCGAAGGATCGTATGGCGATGCGCAAGATGTATCCCTTCTTTGATTACTATTTCAAGAAGGACACCGAAAAGGGGCACCGCGAAAGTATGAACATTATTTGGCGTAAGATCAAGGAACTCCAGCCAACGTACTGGATTCACATGGAAGATGATTGGCTGTTCATCAAGGCGGATAACTATGTTCAGCGCAGTATGGATTTCCTGGAACGATATGAACCCAAGGATATCCATCAGATTCTCTTTAATCGTAATTATACGGAAACCTATGATTGGGGAATCAATGGGGGAGAACTTCTGGAGAAGGGGTTCACCGTTCACGTGAAATCCGACAATATTCCGGGTCGTAGTTCGGGATATTGGCCCCATTACAGTTTCCGTCCTTCCATGGTACGTGCCTCCAAGATCCTGGAACTGGGGAATTTCAATAGTCCGAATACCTTCTTTGAACGGGATTATGCGGATCGTTACTTTGAAAAGGGGTACAAGTCTGCCTTCTTTAATACGATTGTATCCCTCCATATCGGCAAACTCACATCGGACAAATCCGGTACGAATGCCTATACATTGAATGCGGAATCCCAGTTTGGCGCCCAGAGTAAGGGGGAACAACCCTCAGCTGTAACAGAACAGAAGATTCCAACCGATATGTTTGTAGTGAATCTGAAGCGTCGTCCGGATCGTCGTGAAGCAGTCATGAAACAATTTACGGGCCAGGGTATCACGGATTATGCATTTGTAGAAGCCGTGGATGGTAAAGGATTAACTGCGACACCGGATATTGTGAAACTGTTTGCGGGAAATGATTTCGGAAGTCGTCGGGGTGTTTTGGGATGTGCCCTCAGTCATTACAAACTCTGGTTACAGCTGGTGAATGATAAGGATCATGAGTATTATGTAATTTTTGAGGATGACATTACTCTCTGTGAGAATTTCAAGGAAAAACTGGAACAGGTAAAGGCCAATGTTACCCAAGAGATGGGGATTGTCTTCTTAGGATATCATATGTGGGATGATGCGGAAAAACATGCAAAGAGTGATAACCCCCTTATTCCGGTAAACATGGAGAATTATGTAGGCGGCTTTTTCAGTTATATTATTACGAAGGCAGGGGCCACACAACATATTGAATATATTGCAAAACATGGGATTAAACATGGGATTGACTATCTTGTCAAAATTATGCCACAATTCCGGTCTATGAATGTGCAACCGCATATTGTCTATTCGGAATGGGTGCGTAATATGAACTCTGGAGTAGATACAGATATTCAGAAGGACCGCGATTCGCTGGATCTAACAGTTTCTACGATTCAAGACTGGGAATTCCATTCTGGTATAGACAGTGTAGAGGGGGATATTACCTATGTTGGCAAGAAATCTGTAGAGGAACTGATTCAGATTGCGAATCAGTTACCTGGATGTGTCGCATTCAATACTCTGGGATTTATGAAATCGTCTGTGAAGTTGCCCCTGGTAACATCACCCTATCTTCACCACCCCGATGGTATCTATGTGCGTAAGAATGTCATGGTAGCAGAAACACAGAAATTGCACGAAGTGCAAGTAGGAAAAATAGCACAGGAGAAACAGGAAGGACAAGACAAGAGACTCCGTTGTAAACTTCTCTGTAATTGGCAAACGTCGGAAGAAGCCTGTAAGGAATTCGGTAAAATGTCGAAAGGGAATAACACATGGAATAACATTACAATTACTTCTGACAATACAAATATAGATTATTATATCATTCTAAATTATCCAAAACCAGGTGATTATTATGATCCCAAGAAATCACTGATCTTCCACATGGAACCATGGTGTGGCGAAGATTGGCAATCGTGGGGAGTAAAGACCTGGGGAGAATGGGCCAATCCAGACCCCACAAAGTTCCTCCATGTACACACGAATGCGACACACCGGACCATTGGATTCTGGACAATGGAAGTACCTTTCACTACGCTTTCGGACCCTGCGTTCGCGACCTCTGTATCTCCTGCCGACAGTATCAGTTCTATTCTGAGTCAGAAACTGAATGACCCTGGTCATAAACTCCGTTTGGATTTCCTGCGTTTCTTAGAAGCCAAACAGGATCCTTCTATCCCAGTACATGTATACGGGCGTGACAACTATCATGCATTACAGAGTTATAAGGGCGAAGTCGGTGATAAGAAGGAGGATAAGATTCTGGCACATAAGTATTACTTTATGGCGGAAAACAATTCTGAAAAGAACTATGTTACGGAAAAGCTCTGGGAACCAATCCTCTGCGAACGCCTCTGTTTCTATTGGGGATGTCCGAACATTGCCGATTATGTGGATTCCCGCGCCTTTGTCCAGTTAGATCTGAATAACTTTGAAGCGTCCTATCAGATCATCAAGTTGGCGATTGCCACGAATCTTTGGGAACAGCGTCTCCCCTACATCCGCGCCGCCAAGAAGAAGTTCTTGGAATCCTACAGTTTCTTCCCCACCATTGAACAGGCGATTGCGGAACATACGGTCTAAAATTCTGTACATATGACAGCGATAGAATAAATAATCTCCACTATGAATAGTAGAAAGAATCAAGATGTTTCTTTATAGTATTCATGAATATCTCCACGGATTTCCGATTCCACACATCATCATGTTCATCAGTATGGTCGCCATCCAGGTCTTTATCATGCCGTTCGTGATGACAGACAACGCCGGCGATGTCTATTTTTCAGTGTCGCAGGGATATATGGGGGCTTTTATGGGAGCCTGTATGGTTCTCGTAGAAGCATTGATGCATCCTATCCCATGGTGGGCGGTCTTGGTGACCCTGATGATTGCGGCCTTTGCGGCCCTGGGATTTCGGTATCAGTGGTTTGTCAGCGACGACGAATATCTGCACGATATGATTCCACATCATTCTATGGCAATTGTGACTTCTGCACCCCGCCTGCGATCGGCGGATCCGTTTGTGCGGCGTCTGGCTCAACAGATCTCACTGAATCAAACGAAGGAGATTATCAGTATGAAACAACAACTTCGTGAACGTGAACACACCACACAGGCTATACCCGCATAAATAACGTACCCCATTAGAAGAATTATGTTGCTATTTGTCTACGGGAGTCTACGTAGAGGACTTCCGAATCACTATTTACTTACTAATTCAGAATATGTTGGCCAGTATTTGACATCCGATAGATATGTAATGATGGGCACAACATCAAAATCCTTCCCGTATATATTTAAGGATACAACAATGGATGCAGTTTCAACTCAGATTGTGGGAGAGTTATATCATGTAGATGATGACCTTATCTGTATATTGGATAACATGGAGAATCATCCTGATACCTATACCCGACAATATATACAGTTATGTGCGTATAAAGAACCCGTATTTGCATATATTGTGGATAACCACGATCTTATAGATTGTATTACGAAATCACATAGATTTAGTATAGTAGCAGACGGGGATTGGACCAATTTTTGTAATCATTCATAGATTATGGTGTAGCAGAGGAGGACCAATGTAAGGCTTCCACAATAGTAGCGGCCAATTTATCCCCCAATCGTTTTCCGCCTACCATCAGCGCGGATATTTCGGACGAAGTCATGCTACACAATTTCGCAATAGATACCTGTTCCAGAAGGGCTGCAACCCGTTTTTCTCCGAGTCCAGGTATCGCACTCATCATTCCCTGGGCTACACCCCCAGGCCCCTTATTACTCTTCTTTACCGTATGAAAGGTCGCGGCATAGGTTGCCATGGCCGCCGTCGTATCCGCTGCCAATCCGGATTCTGGCTGGAAAACAGTTGGATCATCCGTGAGTTGTTCCAGAAGACGCTGACACCATCGTGCGGTTTCCGCCAGATTTGCCGACGCCAATACGGGCATTCCGTAACGCAAAATCAGCCGACTGGTGAGACGCTGAAGCGTAGATTCTGTGGTTCGTCCATTACAGAATGTACGATTGCACTGAGGGCTCCAGGCTCCTTCTAATACATAGAGAACTGCAACTCCTTGCCCACGTGTCGCCATCAATCGTGTCCGCTGTTCGCGATACCGCCCGTCGTTGTTACTGGCCGCAAAATCCGCGAAACTCTTCCGTTCTCCCACAAGTAATGGCACACCTTCCGCAGTTTGAATCATGAAATCACCGACATCCAGCGCCTTGACACTGAAGGGAAGACCGATCCGTGTAAGTTCGGTAGAGAGACTGTGTTCGCGATTGTCCAGAATAAACTGAAGAGAGGACATTCTACTCTGCAGGATAGACCGGAGTCTTTAGACACGCAGGACCCCCTTCAATTCACGATAGGCGGCTCGTATTGAGGTATCCACCAATGTATTGAACTCTGCATCCATGAGGGCCATGGTTGCCCGATAATTCTCCAACGTTGTGGTCATCACACGAACACTATGCCCGTCTACCACTTCTTGCATGTTATCCTGAATCATCTGCATTTTCTGTTTCAGATCAGCAGTCCAACCCGTATATTTCGTGCGCGCCTCTAACTTCTTATTCCAATCCGTAATGGGGTGCATAGTAAGGTACAACAACCACCCATCAAGACGTTTCAATTCACGTTTCAGCCAACGCAACTTATTGGGGACCATTAAATCGGTAAACTGGAGGACGTCAATCGCACGCTTGGGTTTCGGGGGCATCGGGCCACTATAGAGTCCATGATCATCAAAAACTACGCACTTATTCCGTTCCTTGATTCGTCGGTAACGATGCATCTGATATTCGGAACTCATACTGTTACTATCTTATAGGCGGATTCTTTATGATGTTGATTCTTCAATAGGGTAGAGTGTATCCTACCGATGCAGGTTGCTGCATAGTATTGTAGATACTTTCTGCATGTTTGATCTTATCATAATCGTTACACAGCTTCGTATAATTTCCTGAAATCATAAACTGATCCAGGATATCCGCCAGAGCCCGGTGGATATTTACTTTAATGATCTCATCGCCGTGATATTCTTCAATTTCCCAGTAATCCGCAAAGACAGCCGGAATAGTATCCAGTGCTAAGCGACTGTTGCGCCCCGAACACCAGCGCAACCCGTATTCCTCTACAATTTGAATTGCCACGGGATGTGTGCGGATTGGATGTACGGAATGTGGTCCGCCTAAGCGAGGTGCTTCTTCACCCGTACGTCGGTAGTATTCCTGAAGGAATCCCTCAGAGAAACGGAATCCACCGGTACACGTATTATAGAGAATTTTCATCATAGGGACAGGGTGCACAGCAATCGGTTCTTCCATAATTTTGGTGTCATACATATCCATAGTATCCATAGTATCCATGGCATCCATAGTATTCATCGTATGATAATACTTCAACTATAAGTATACTGTCAACTTTTGAAATCTTCAAATGTCCATCCTATGCACTTGTAAATAATTACCGTATTCAAGATGGTGGTATACGCTAAGAGATGGTGTAAAGAAACTATCCGTACATGGTAATAGATGGCCAGCCTCCTTCGGTTGGGGATGCTACTTATGATCCCCTGGCTCACAGCTTCCACACCACAGCCATCGGCAATGGATCTAACCGACCTGATGTATTCAGAACGATCTCTGGCCGCAATGGGTGCTCTTGCAACAAGATCCGCGATGAGTACGAAGACCTCCAGTCTTTCCAGTACACAGACCCGAACCCCCACTTCCTCTAAAACGGCAACACGCACAGCAACTGCTTCACGTTCCGCTATTGCAACGAAGACATCTACCCGAACAGGATCCTCCACGCAAACTACAACCGGATCCCGAACCTCTACACAAACTGTGACCGGAACCCGAAGTCCTTATTCCACCCCTTCTTCTACAAATACCCCTACCACCTCAAGAACATCCACGGGTACGGCAACTACCAGTCGTACAACCACCGGATCCCGAACCTCTACACGAACGGCTACTGTAAGTCGTTCTCCCACCGGAACCCGTACCTCTACACGATCTGCAACTTCTACGAAGAGTCCTACCCAGAGTCGTACCAGCACAACCACTGCCTCTTCTTCCCGAACCCCAACATCTTCCGCGACTGGAACCCGCACCGCGACCAGTTCACGATCCGGAACGCGAACCCCTTCTTCTTCCCGTACGGCGACTTCTACACCTACGGTTACCGCGACCCGTACTGCCGCACGATCTGTGACTGCCACCCAGCCAGCCACCGCCTCCGCATCCTCTTCGCAAACATCCACCGCCAGTAATCGGATCTCCGATATAAGTACAGAGACCAGTACGGTGTCCGCCTCTGCAGATCCTTCCGTATCTTCGCAACCGTCCTCCTCATCCTCACAATCCGCCTCTTCCAGTGCATCTGCGTTTGTAAGTCGTACCAGTACGGAAACCCCCGATACTACTCCAACAGGAACAGCGACCCGCACGACCAGTACATCTACTACATCGTCACGGACCCCCACCACCACCAAAACGTCCACGGTTACGAAGACCTCCAGCCGAACGAATACCAGTACCCCATCCTCCAGTGTGTCAGCACCCTCCACGGGTTCCCCATCCACAACTCCAACCGTGACGGCATCGGCTTCTATTTCCCGTACGGTCACACCCTCCAGTACGGTTACACGATCCCCATCCGGTAGTTCAACAGTATCTACCAGCGCAACCTCTACTGCTACGGTGTCTCCATCGGTTACGCTCTCTACAACAGTCACCGGTACAGGAAGTGGATCCTCCACGAAATCTCCTTCCGCTACTACGACAGAATCACCGACATCTACGAGTACACGTTCACCATCCGCTTCGGCTACGGTTACGAATTCTGGCTCTGTCACACCATCGGTAACCACAAGTCGCACTACCTCCGGTTCATCCACAGATACGCCATCCGCTTCCAAGACAGGATCCAGTACCAGTGTCGGTTCCATCACATCTACCGGTTCCGCATCCGGTTCAAGTACACGATCCACCTCTCCCTCTGGAACGACCACGAAGTCCAGTAGTACCACGAATTCGCCCAGTGGATCCCCATCCTCTACAAAATCCCCCAGTGCCACGAAATCGGCCTCTCCTACGTCCTCTATTTCTGCCACCAGCACCAGTACCCGTACAGTGTCGGCATCTGCCACCACATCACGAACTCCCACTACCAGTAAATCCTCCTCTGTAACCCCCATCGGTACACGCAGTGCAACCACCACAGGATCTCCCACCGTCTCCGCATCGGGATCGCGTTCGGGCTCCTCTTCCAAATCCTCTACCAACTCACCGACATCTTCCAAATCTGGTACTGCGACGGCATCTCCGTCGGAATCGGGTGCTGCTACACGGACCGTGTCTGCATCTGCGACATTGTCCTTAAGCCCCACCGTATCCGGCTCCGGTACGACCTCCCCCACACAGTCCCGCACGGTGACCTCTTCCCGCACAGCAACGGTGACTCCGACGATGACCCTGAGTATTACTCCGACGGCGTCCATGACTTTGACGACAACGGGATCACAAACGGCCTCTACAACGGGTAGCCCCTCTCTTACGGCGACTCCATCCCGTTCAGAAACCCCTACAGCCTCTGTGAGTGCAACCACATCGCAGACCATTTCTTCTACGGCAACGCGTTCCGATACTCCTTCCGCGACGATTACGCTCAGTAGTACGGGGTCAGCATCCGTATCTGCATCCTATTCTGCATCTGGAACGTCCAGTGTTAGTATGACGGTATCGGGTACGGGATCCGTGAGTGGCACGCCCTCTTCTTCAGCCACGCATTCGCCGTCTATATCGGCCTCCACGAGTCCATCCGTGTCAGCATCGGTGTCCTCTACGGAATCTCCTTCCTCCACAGGCTCTTCTTCTATATCCTCATCCTCTACCGGATCTACCACGATATCGGCATCGGCATCCGTTTCCCCGTCTTCTACAGGATCTACATCTACCTCTGGATCCGCGTCGGCATCTCCCTCATCCTCTGCCTCTACGTCTCCCTCCAGTTCGGTGTCGGTAACCAACTCAGCGACAACCTCCGCCACGGGGTCGCGATCAGGAACCCCAACCACTACCATCTCTGGATCTTCTACCGTGAGTGGATCCGCCTCTGGAACTATCACAACATCGCAATCCGCAACAGCAACGATTACAATTTCCGGATCTGTCACAGCCTCTTCTACAATTACATCTTCTGTGTCCAGTTCTATTTCTCCTACAACTACAGTGTCCGGTTCAGGAACCATTACCAGTTCAGGATCCCCGACGTCCACCAAGTCTACATCCTCCAGTCCAACGGGAACGGTGTCCGTAACGACCAGCGTATCCCCAACATCTTCCGGTACGTCTACGGCTTCGGCAACCAGTTCCGCAACATCCACCGCAACAGCATCCGCAACAGCCTCCAGTACTTCTACAGCCTCCACAACCAGTTCTACAACCGCCACGGCCTCCAGTACTTCTACGGCGTCTTTTACAGCAACGGCATCCTCTACAGCATCCGCCACCAGTTCTGCGACGGCAACGGCGTCGGCAACGGCTACCATGACGGCCACCGCTTCTATGACAGCAACGGCCACCATGACCGCTACATCTACGATGACTTCCACACAGACATCCACCTCTACAATGACGTCTACACAGACGGCAACATCCACCATGACATCAACGTCAACGCAAACCTCTACGCAGACATCTACCTCTACCAGTACATCCACCTCCACCAGAACGGCTACACAGACACCAACACCGTGTTGGACCACGTATGCAGCTGGTATATACTATTATACATATTATATATGCCCATCTGGAGGCACATTGTATGGAACATCGTGTCAGACATCCTATGGGGCAAGTAGTTGTCAAGGGTCTCCCTACTGTACCAGCGGATCATGGGATGGCACAGGGTGTTCGGTGGCAGCAACCGGATTATACTACTATGGATATTACTATACATATTACTACACCTGTTATTACTATTATTACGTAGCACCTCCACCCCCACCACCATACTATGCCCCTTATTATGCCCCTTATTATGCCTATTATGCACCGTATTATGCACCCCCCCCACCCCCGCCACCACCGTACTATGCACCCTATTATGCCCCTTATTATGGAGGATGTTCGGTACCACGACTACTTTTAGTAAATATTGAAAACGATTCCAGTAAACGTTATTTGCTTAAAGCTATTTGTAGACGTAATTTGCAGTTAGGAATAGAAGAAGAAACTGCAATTGAAATACATGAAATTGAAGAAAATGATGAAAATCTGTATTTTGATGAAATTATTACGATACCATTAGATATTCTAAATAATAATGATGAATTAATGCAATATATTTTAGATAAAAAAACTGTAGATAATCAAGATATATCTCTGTTTATAGAACCATACGATGAAACCATGATGGGTATAGATGTAGAAGATACTATTACAGAAATCGCTGCCCGTGAATTGCCATATTATCAAGCGTCCACCACCTGCAGTGGAACAGGGTATGCAACGGCACCGGTATCCTACACGTATTATTATTACGCAGGAGTGAATTATTATTATTACTATTGTTGTCCCTCCGGCGGATCGGTGAGTGGTTCTTCCTGTTATTACTATTACGGGGCAACACCGGTGACCTATGGGCAATACGAATGCCGCGCAGGCGGATCTCTACAGTCAGATGGTGTCACATGTTTACGAAATAATTGTTAGTCTGTGCTACAGAGACCCATGTATATATTCTGATAATGCTTCAACCTATGAACTATTATCAGAACCACCTTAAGAATCTGCGCCTCTATTAATAGTAAGATGCTCTCCCTGCTTCGGTTGGGGTTCCTATTATTGATCCCTTGGTCTGCTACCTCTACACAGACCTATGAGGTAGATGGTCGTGGCCTGGCATTTCAGGGTGTGTTAGTAACCAACAGTGCTACTTCCACACGAACATCCAGTAAAACGGCAACAGTGTCACGTTCTGCAATTGCTACGAAGACGGCTTCCCGAACCCCAACGTCTACGAAAACGACCGCTGGAACTAAAACCGCGACCCGTACGGCATCTTCCAGTCGTTCTTCTATGGAATCTGCGACATCTACATTTACGGCTCTCCCCTCTTCTACGACTACCGCCAGTCGTACTGCCACACGATCTTCTACGGCGAGTCGTACATCTACATCTACCCCTACTTCCAGTCGGACATCCTCCGCCACCCGAACGTCTACCCGAACCCCGACCTCAACCCGTACAGCAACAGCAACGCGAACCTCTACGAATACTCCTACAGGTACACGAACAGCAACATCTTCCCGAACGGGTACTGTTACTACATCTGGTACACGTACCCCCACCTCCAGTCGCACCTCCACCTCTACGACCAGTTCTACCCGTACAGCAACATCTACACGGTCCTCAACACAGACACCCACTGGATCCCGAACTTCTACCCGAACACCCTCCGAAACCGCCAGTGGATCCGCAAAATGGAATATTCCAAGTACCACTGCCTCTCTTACGGCAACCAAGACACGCTCTCCATCAGGAACCCCCAGTACCACGGAAACACGGACATCTACACGATCCTCTTCCGTATCGGCATCCAGTTCACGGAGTCCATCTTCTACACGGTCCACTACTCCCAGTCGTAGCCCTACTGCGTCGGCCTCCGCAACGCAGAGTATTACCAGTTCGCGGACGGCAACCCGCAGTATCACTGATACTCCTTCCGCCTCTGTAAGTTCCACTGGAACAGGGAGTACTACCGTAAGTCGTACGACCAGCGCGTCTACTACGCCAACGGGGTCTACGACAATGAGTCGTTCCTCCTCTGCCAGCCCCACGTCATCACGCAGTCCGAGTTCTACCCGCAGTATTTCCCCCTCCACATCGGCTACGGGGTCAACCAGTGTCAGTAAAACGGCGCGCCCCAGTGCCAGTGATACGGGAAGTTCCACCGTAACACCCTCCAGTTCTGCATCCGCCATGATTACCCGAACCGTCTCTGCATCCCGAACATCCAGTGGTTCCTCTTCTGTATCTGGATCCGCACGCACGTCCGTCAGTAGTACCAAAAGTTCATCTGCTTCACGAAGTGTTAGTTCCACACGAACGGTATCGGCGTCATCCACCGTAACACGAACGACAACGACATCCCGAACTTCCAGTGTGACCCCTACATCCAGTATCACTTCATCCCGGACTCCTACAGTAACCGGTAGTTCCACGATCACACGCTCCTCTTCCTCTACTCCTACCGTAACACGATCCGCCTCCGCTACGAAGTCCACCACATCTTCCGCATCCTCCTCTGATTCGGTGACTCCTACAAAGTCCACTACAATTACGGGAACCACTTCTGTGTCAGGGACCGTAACCTCTACAGGATCCCTAAGTAATACAGTATCGGCAACCACCACTGTCAGTCGTACTACTTCGGGATCGGCATCGCAGTCGCTCACTGCTGTCGCATCATCAACAACTTCTCCCTCTTCCTCTGTTTCACGAACCCCGACGGCTTCTTCCAGTGAATCCATAACCGCCAGTGCATCCCGAACCGCAACCGCATCTTCCAGTGTGAGTGGAACGGTGAGTGCCAGCCGTACCGCCTCCGGATCGGCAACTACATCGCGGTCAGAATCTCCCAGTCGTACGGGCACCGCCAGTTCTTCGGAAACACCCTCTACCTCTTCTTCCCGTACCGGATCCGCTAGTCCATCGGTGAGTTCCACGGATTCTGGATCCCCCTCCACTACACGAAGCCCATCTCCCACTGCATCTACCAGTGTAAGTGTGTCAGGAACCGTTACAGTAACCCCGACAGTCACGGGAACACGCACCACCACCCCGTCTATTACAGGGACAACGACGGCTACGGTCAGTACTTCTGGATCCGCAACGACTACGGTATCACATACTCCCTCCGAAACTCTCACCACGACAGTCACCGCATCGGTCTCTTCTACCCGTACCAGTACACTCTCTGGATCGACCAGTGGAAGTCCATCGGTTTCCGGCAGTGGCAGTCCGACGGCGACGGTGTCACGCACAGGAAGTGGAACAAAATCCGCGTCGGTATCCGCAACGAATACCAAGACTCCAACGAGTTCTCCCACGGTCTCTTCTACGGTCACCAGCAGCCGAACTCCCAGTTCCACTACTACGGTATCTTCTACCGTGAGTGTTTCACGATCTCCATCCGTCTCTGGAAGTAGTTCCGGTTCTCCGACAGCCACGATTTCGCAGACCCTGTCCCCGACCAGTTCTATTACAGCCACCACTACGGGAACGGTAAGTTCTACGGTTTCGGCGACCCGTACCATCACTGTCAGTGGAACTGCCAGTCCATCGGCATCGGCATCCATTACATCCTCCATTTCCAGCACGGCATCCAACTCCTTCACGGTTTCTGGATCATCCACGGTCTCTTCCACGGCATCCAACTCTTTTTCAGTCTCAGGAACGTCTACGGTCTCTTCTACAGCATCTAACTCCTTCACGGTGAGTGCAACGGCATCTATTACCACATCAACCTCCGTGACCGGTTCCGTATCGGCAACCAATTCGGTGTCGGCAACGGCAACCACAACTGCCACCGTTAGTGAAACCGCATCCGTCTCCCAAACGGTTTCCGAAACAGTAACGGTCACCACCACACCCAGTAGTACAGCATCTGTAAGTACAACAGGATCTGTAAGTACAACGGCGACGATTACTCCGACTGAAACAGCCACGGTTTCCAAGACTGCTACGGTCAGTCGCACTCCGACGTCAACGTCTACAGTGTCCAAGACAACGACCCCATCTGTATCTGGTACCGTATCTTCTACGGGATCCGTGAGTACGACTGCCACCAGCAGTGGAAGCCGAACGATAACGGGAACCCGCACGGCATCCGTTTCTGGAAGTGGATCTGGATCAGGATCGCCCTCTGTCAGCGCAACGGTGAGTCCTACGATGTCTGGAAGTGGAACTGTGACGGGAACCTCTTCACATAGTGGCACCGTCACGGTGTCTTCTACAGTATCATCAACGGGATCCGTGACAACGACGGGAAGTGTGAGTGGTACACCAAGTGTTACAGGAAGTGTAACGGGGAGTGGAACGACCACGGGTTCTACCACGGTATCCGTCTCTCCGTCAGGTTCCGTGTCTGTATCTCCTACAGTCTCAGGGTCAGTGTCTGGAACTTCTACGGTTTCTTCTACGGGAACCGTGACCACCACGGGAAGTGTGAGTGGTACACCCAGTGTTACAGGAAGTGGAACAGGAAGTGGAACAACCACTGGTTCTACCACGGCATCGGCCTCTCCATCGGGTTCTGTGTCTGGAACATCTACCATATCAGGGTCTGGATCTGGGACTTCTACAGGAAGTACAACACCGTCCGTGTCTGGAACCGTAAGTACTACGATCACCAGTTCTTCCACGGTATCGGTGAGTTCTACGGGCAGTGTAACGGGTACAGTTTCTGGAACTCCGACCAACAGTTTCACGACATCCGCAACGGCATCCACGACAGGATCTGTGAGTACAACGGGCTCAGTCTCCTCCTCTGCATCCGTAAGTTTCACCATAAGTGCATCGGGATCAGTATCAGGAACACCGACCAACAGTTTCACGACATCGGCATCGGCATCTGTCACGGGAACGGTAAGTACTACCAGTACCGTATCCTCCACGGCTTCCAACAGTTTCAGTGTGTCCGCAACGGGGACCGTCAGTAGTACGGCCTCCAATAGTTTTAGTGTGTCCGCGACTCCTACGGTCTCATCTACTCCATCCGCAACGGGATCTGTCAGTGGAACCGTGTCGGTCTCTGGAACTTCTACGATTACACCTTCTGTAACTGGCACCGTATCAGGTACAACCTCTGGAAGTACAACTGGTTCCTCTACAACGACCGCAACAGCTTCCGCGACTTCTTCGGCGACGGCCAGTTCATCCAGTACAGCAACTTCCTCAACCACATCTTCTGCGACTGCGACTGCATCCGCCACTTCGTCAGCAACCGCGACAGCATCTTCTACCGCCACAATGACGGCAACATCTTCGGCAACGGCTTCCGCAACTGCTACGGCGACCCGTACGGCAACATCTTCGGCGACAGCAACCGCATCGGCAACGGCCTCAGCAACCGCAACCGCGTCTGCCACGGCGACCATGACAGCAACGGCCTCTATGACCGCAACTTCTACGATGACAGCGACATCTACTATGACTTCTACACAGACAGCGACGGCGACAATGACCTCTACCATGACAGCGACGTCCACCATGACGTCTACCTCTACGATGACGTCTACCCGTACTCAGACGGCGACCTCTACCATGACCGCAACCAGTACATCTACGTCTACCTCTACATCCACTTCCAGTTCTACAAGTACCCGCACCGCCACACAGACCCCGACACCCTGTTGGACTACGTATGCGGCAGGGATCTATTACTATACGTACTACATCTGCCCTGGTGGTGGAACACTCTACGGGACATCCTGTCAGACATCCTATGGGGCCAATTCCTGTCAAGGGTCTCCGTATTGTACCAGTGGGACATGGGATGGTACGGGGTGTTCCGTTTCGGCGGTAGGGGTATACTATTACGGATATTACTACACATACTACTATACCTGTTACTACTATTACTATGTCCCTCCTCCGCCACCGCCATACTACGCACCCTATTATGCGTATTATGCACCCTACTATGCGTATTATGCCCCTCCACCTCCACCTCCGCCGCCACCGCCGCCACCGCCGCC
>JACCDT011309021.1_pt1 | contig 42202 bp, 58 predicted proteins | sample 7446291 | NCBI WGS metagenome assembly JACCDT01 (sample SAMN15323446, study PRJNA562643) | freshwater metagenome | isolation source: river surface water | place: USA:Blue River Watershed | collected 2017-08-17
CAATGGAGTTGCGCGGCTTTCGTAAAGCTGAGGTGGCCGGTTCGATCCCGGCATAGGGCTCTTAACTATCTTTGCAACATCAAGGATAGAGCATGGAACCCACATTGTTTGATGAGCCGGTTGAGCCCGCTGGACGGCAGAACCTTCTCCCATCAGGAGGAGAGATGTTCTTGTTCAACAACTGCTTCACCCGGCAGGAGAGCGATGAGTTCCTCGGGCGGCTCAAGGAGGACATCGCTTGGACCCAAGAAAGCGTGTATATGTACGGCAAGGACATCCCTCTGCCGCGCATGACGGCATGGTATGGGGACGAAGGGATGGACTACTCCTACAGTGGCATCAAGACCAACGCAAAGCCGTGGATACCGATATTGCTCGCCATCAAGGAGCGCATCGAGAAGGTCTCCGGCAGCGCCTTCAACAGCGTTCTGTTGAACCACTATAGGAGCGGCAAGGACAGCGTGTCGTGGCACGCGGATGATGAGCCTGAGCTTGGGGTCAACCCCACAATAGGGTCGGTCAGCTTCGGCGCCACGAGGAAGTTCAAGTTCATGAGCAACGACAGGTCCACAAGCGGGAGCGTCGACCTCGCCCACGGCAGCTTTCTATTGATGGGAGGTGCGATGCAACACAACTGGAAGCACTCCATATCCAAGGTTGAAAAGAAGATCGGCGAGAGGATCAACCTCACGTTCAGAACGATAGTGCAATGATAATGGCTCCAAAGCTTTAGTGGATGAGCAACGGTCTCTTAAACCGTGGAAGCGGGCTCGATACCCGATGGGGCCACAACGGCGGAGTAATAGAGGGATACCGCACATCTTCATGATGGCGGGGTTTCAGCGTGTGTGCCCGCGTGTCCCTTCAATACGGGCATCCGCCACCATGGACATGTAGCTCAGTCGCGGTCAGAGCACAAGACTTATAATCTTGAGGTCGAGGGTTCGATCCCCCTCCATGTCTACGAAAACTCTCTTATCTTTGTCCAAGATACAATATGACATGATAAGAGTATATCCATCATCCAAGGTCAAGCACGCTCCCATGTGGAGGAAGCTTCAGCAAGAGGTGCCGCACGTGTTCTTCAACGCCCGATGGATCAAGCGGGCGGAGAAGGAAGACGCGATGGAAGGAGACGACTTCCGAGAACTTTGGCATGAGTGCCAACAAGATGTGAAGGACGCCGATGTTATTCTGGTGTATGCCGAGGACGATGAACGATTGAAGGGCGCGCTTGTGGAGATAGGAATGGCTATCGCTTTCGGTGTACGCGTGATCATCGTGACCACTGTGGAGGACCCGATCACCCTGCTCGGTACATGGTTGTGGAACAACGGAGTGATGCGTGTGAGAACGATGGAGGAGGCTATGAAGCAGTTGTATCTGATGACCGACAAAGGCCGTCGCGAAGAGCGGGAAGCCTTGTGGTGGTCCGTGTCCAGTGAGCGAGAGAAGGTGCAGGGGGACGCTGTCAAGCCGGAGGGTTGCTGCGGAGGGACCGGAGAGGATTGTCATTGCAAGTGATGGACAACGTTATGACGGTCAGCACCCGTGAGGAGTGGAAGAAGGCGCTCGGTCGTCTCGGGTTCCTCAAGGCGCTCGGCCAAGTCGGCCTCGTTGGTAAGGAAGAGGGGAGAATATCTCCATTTGATGTCATGAACGAGTGGACGCTCGCCTTCTTTACCGATGACGAGGGGCAGCGCCACGTGTTGGAGTTGAAGGAATGAACTCTTACATTCGCACTGTCCTTCAACGATGGTCCAATGAGGCGGGAGTTGACCTGATTCGCCGTTAGACACGATACACAAATTAAGACGCCCGTTTGGTAGCACCTCCATAACGTCGGATAGCGTGAGCCGACAGTCGGGAAATGCGCGTGGAGAATCGGGAATCGCGCTCGGTGATGGACAATGCGGTATGACGATGGGCGGCTGAAGAAGCAGGGTCACATTCAACGAATGTGTTTTGCCAAACTCCGAGCGCTCGGAGATCTGCGGATACAGAAGCGTCAACTGTTGCGGCAGTGCCTCCATCGTTATACCCTAGGGTATAATACCACGGAGTATAAGGGAATGTAGATTACGTTATGTGCTAATTTTCAAGTAGTTGATTGCTATTTATTGTTGATGAAAAGGAAGCGAGTCCATAAGAAAAAGGAGAAAGTTTGCGAAGGTTGTAAGTCAACTTTTATGACTGCACACAAAGAGACCAGATTCTGTTCTGGCAGATGCGCAACTCTTACTGTGGGCAGTCCAACAAAAGGGAAAAAGTCATGGAATCATGACCCGACAAGAATAAGAGAGTGTCAGACATGTGGTCATAAACTACATTCACAAGCCAAGACTGGATACTGCTTGAAACACTACTATGAAGCTAGGCCAGATATTCAAAAGAGAAGAAAGGAGGCCGCAATCAAATCCGCTCAGAACAGGAAATATGGAAATGGATATAATCACGCCAAGAGAGGTTGGTATAAAGGGTATTGGTGCGATAGTTCTTGGGAGTTAGCATGGGTGATGTACCAATTAGACCATAATGTTTCTTTCACAAGGAATACTCAAGGTTTTGAGTATCAATTCAGCGGCACAACCAGACGCTTTTACCCTGACTTTTTAGTGGAAGGAACTTACGTAGAGATAAAGGGGCGTGATACTGTAATGTCGTTAGCGAAGCACAATCAGTTTCCGCACAAACTGACTGTGTTGCATGAGAAGGAAATTAAACCATTCATAGAGTATGCCAAGAAAACATATGGATCAAGATTCATAGAACAGTACAAAGATGGAGCAAGATATCAATTGAAGAGATGTCCAAGGAATAAATCAATGAAGTCAATACAGAGTTAGCTCAGCGGTTAGTAGCATCAAGCTTATATCTTGACGGTCGTGGGTTCGATCCCCACACTCTGTACACATGAAGTGGAGTAATAATTTCCCTCAAAAGCACAAGTGGACGTGCTACTCCCTCTTAAGGAGAAGGCTCCCGGTTCGAGGCCGGGTTGGGGGACCAATCGGAACAATATGTCAATGGACACAATGAATGTGGACATGAACAGGACAACTGTACATAAACGAAAACGCAAGCCCTGATGGGCCGATGCCGGGCTATTGCCGGGGTGTTGGTCCTGATGGATACAATCTCCGCATAGCTCAGCAGATGGTAGCACCTCACTTTTAATGAGGGGGTCGTGGGTTTGAGTCCCACTGCGGAGACAATACAAGTCTCTTTTACCATAGCGGCGAATGGCCACGACTTTTAATCGTGTCCGGATCAATCCGGCATCGTAGGTTCGAGTCCTACAAGAGACACATATCTTTGTTGAAATGATAGGACGCGTCCACAACATCCGACTTGCCGGGAAGGCCCTCTTCATGGACCTTCAAGGCGGCGAGCAGCTTTACTTCAACATCAACGACACGGCAGGATTCGATGTCGCTAAGAACGAAGTCTCGCGCGGGGACATCTTGGAGTTGATCCAATATGAGCCGTTCGTGACGCGCACCGGACATCCATCCCTGCGCGTGCTGGAGTTCGCCATCATCAAGAAGTGTGAGGCTCCCATTCCGCTTGTCACATCGACAGAGGATGTGGACCACTACGCCATGGGCACCGACATCATTCGTCGCCGCCGCGCGCTGGCGTGGGTAGCGGAGCCCAAGAGGCTCGGGTGGATCCGTGAGCGCTCTGCGATGGTCCAGTCCATTCGCGAGCACCTCGTGTCGATGGGGTCCATGGAGGTCAACACGCCCGTGTTGCAGCCGCTCTATGGCGGAGCCTCTGCTGACCCCTTCATCACCAAGCACAACGCACTTGGCAAGGACTTGTTCCTGCGCATCTCACCGGAGCTATACCTCAAGAGGATGGTGGTGGGCGGAATGCACTTCGTCCACGAGTTCGCTACGTGTTTCCGCAACGAGGGGATCGACAAGACCCACAACCCGGAGTTTACCCTGCTGGAGTTCTACAAGGCCGGAGAGGCATACGACTGGGGCATCACCACCACCAAGGATATCGTGCGCGTCGCATTGGGCCTGAGCGATGCGGACCTGTTCGCGCATGTCCACATCCGCAATGAGCTTGAGCGGCTGGGAATGGACGTGAGCAGCATGAGCGGAACCGACATCATGACGGCGTTCGAGACCCAAGTGGAGCCGCACATGTTGGAGCGATATGGCCGCTTCGTGTTCCTCTATGGACATCCCATTGAGACCTCCCCGCTTGCCCACAGCAGCAACGGCGTCACCGCTGACAGGTTCGAGCTATACGTCGATGGAATCGAGGTCGCCAATGGCTACTCCGAACAGAACGACTGGAGGCTCCAACAGACCGCCATGGAGGCAATGGGGAACTTGGACGAGGACTACATCGAGGACCTGAAGATCGGCCTTCCGAGGACTTGCGGGGTGGGTATCGGCATCGACCGACTGGTGATGATGAGGTGCGGCCTGTCCGACATCCGGGATGTTATCGCCTTCCCGGCGTGTTAACGGATGAATTCGTATATTTGGGGCATGGAAGAGATGCTCAAGAGATACGGAAAGACGAGCACAGAGCGCATCCGCGAGGTGCTTGAGCGGGTCAAACCCGTGGTGATGGGCAACAAAGGCGTTGGGTCCATCCATGGCTACTACAGCCTCAGCGAGGAGAAGCTCGCAAGCGTCAAGGAGAAGCCACGCAACATCTCCTATCCGTTCGACTCCGGGGAACTCGGAACATATGTGCCCGACCTGAAGGAATACCGCACGATGGACTTCTACGTGAAGTCCTCATCGCGGTTCTTCCTCAAGCCCGACATCGGGGAGGTCATCGACCAAATGACCGAGGAGGACCTCAAGAACACCGACGCCATCCACATCGTGAGCGGGTCAGAGCGCATGGCCAATAATGAGGGAGACCACTTTGTGATGACCGCTGTACTGCTGAAGCAAGAAAAGAAGTGAACATGGAACTCATCATCGCCACCAAGAAGCTCTCACCCGAGGCGAAGAAGTGCCACTACAAGCTCGTGGTGAACAATATGCACGGTGATGACGACGTGAACACAAAGAAGACGGCGTTCTTCAGCAGTGAGTCGGACGTCATCCCGGTTATCAAGACCCTGCGTGAGATAGATGAATGTGTCAATGGGGGACGGTACGACCTAGCGCAACCATTGATCGAAGAACTCCCCGATAACTTGCGTGACTACGACAGCACCAACCCAGAAGAGTACTGTGTTCCTACGTTGCATAATTTGACGTGGATAGACAACGATGGTGAAGAGCGCAAGGTGACAATCAAAGGGTGATCAGCATGGAACTAAGGATCGAACAACAGGCTCGTGGGATGAGGATCCTCTCGGGTAATGCCGCCAGAGAGAGGCGGCGTCTTCATCGACGACATGATAGCCCTCGCCGAGGACATCGGCTTTGAGGAGATAGTGCTCCCGAGCGTGGAGCCAGCGCAGGTATACGTCGACAAGGCCGGAGCGGAGATATTGGGGCAGATGTATGTCTTTCCCGATAAAGCCGAACGGCAACTATGCCTTAGGCCCGAGGGTACCGCAACGGTGCAATTGCTGGCGGACAAGTACTGGCGGACCGAGCAGAAGAAACTTTGGTATGTCGAACGGTGCTGGAGGTACGAGAAGCCGCAGGCGGGGCGCTACCGGGAGTTCACCCAGTTCGGCGTGGAGTGGATCAATCCTCCGGAGGAGGCGCGCGACATACTGATCAAGATGGCGGAGGAGATGGTGAGGCTCGCCGGAGTACCCTATGAGGTGAACCCATCCGTAAAGCGCGGATTGGCGTATTACACCGATGAGGGCTTCGAGATATCCATCCCGTCGCTCGGGGCCCAGAAGCAGGTGGCGGGCGCGGGACCTTACAAGCAAGGCATAGGGTTCGCCATCGGGGTGGACCGCCTGTTGTTGGCCAAGATTGGAGAAGGATAATTCGTCCGTGACATCGGGTTTTTTATCTTTGCCTCATGAAGCACACATTCCTGATCCTCGCCGTTATTTTTTCGTTGTCCGCGACCGCCCAACCCTTCGAATGGGCCGATCACATAGCGGGCGGTTCCAGCTACACGGTTGTGACCGACCTTGATGTGAACAAGGTGGGAAGAACAGCCGTATGCGGATACATGCAGTACATCTATTCTCCCACTATCGGCTTCACAACGGCCACGACCACGTCATCGTTCACCACGGGCGATGACCTGCTCCATGGATTCGTAGCCAGCATACATGATGGCGGCGAATTGAATTGGATGATTACTTATCGGGGTGATGAAGGCTCAAGGTCCAGCCCAAGCGCCGTCAAATGGGACCACGCACACAAATGTTTGTATGTCGTCGGGAAATACAGAGGAGCGGTGGATTTCAACTACGTCCCCTTCGGAACGAACGCCCCCGATCTTGTCTCCAATGGCATTGATGGGTTCGTGGCCAAGTATAGTTTCGGTGGCAGCCTTTTGTGGGTCATAAGCATAGGCGACGATGGAAACGAAGATGCTGTCCGAGACATCACATACGATGCCGCAGGATACGTTTACGTCACAGGGGTAATGCAAGGGACGGTTGACTTCGACCCTTCATTCTTGATCGCCAACAAAACGGCCGTGTGTACCGACCCCAACCTTGGCGATCTGTTCGTGGCGAAATATGCTTCCAATTCGGATTACCAGTGGTGCTCCTTGATATCTCCTGATCAGACAGAGGATGGCGTGTGGCCGCACTCGATAGACTATGGGAGCGAATCTGACGGTGTGTATGTGGCATTGGAGTCAACAGGCACCTATGATGTGAATCCGCTCCCCCCGGTGGTCTTGGAGGCGTCGCCATCCTCAATTGTCAATCTGAAGGTCGCTGGAGGAACACTCTTGGGCCACGTTCCGAACCATGGGGTTTACACCGATGTGTTCTGGGACAACACCACAAGCGACCTGTATGCGATAGGCCACGATGATGAGTCGATCAGGACCTACAGGATGCATCATGATCTGGCTCCGGTATGGGAAAGAGGGTTGCCGAGGGATGGTGGATGGGAATACGACTTGTCATGCAACAATCATGAACAGTTCTGGATGGTCGGGCGCGCTGATGGCATAGACTTGGACCCCGGATTGGGGTATGAGTACGCTTCTTCTGGCGGCTTCATGGCCACGTACCTGAAAAGCAACGGGGACTTCTCCTGCTATGCACAAATAGGCGCGAACGTGAACGATGCTGTTTCAGCGGTGCGGGCTGAATGGGGAAGCAGAGAGGTCAGTGTCGGTGGATATTTCAACGAGATAACCGATTTTGACATCGGAGCAGGAACGTACTCGATAACCCCTCTTGCGCAAGATGCGTACGTTGCCCACTACACCGATTGCAACGCCGTTGTGGCCATCGGCGTACAGAAAGAGCCTGCTGTGATGTTCGACATTCTGGGCAGGCCAGTCAATGACCAAGGGCGCGGATGGGTCTATCGAATGATGCCGGACGGGGAGTACAGGGCGACTTGGATGGAGTGACGATCGGCTTAAAGTTGCTCGCGACCCTGTCAATTCGGAGGTGAGCCGAGCGATTGCACCACCTAGCATGATCATCATGCAAGTCCTTTGGATAGGACGCCTCTGTGGGTCTATTTATGGTCAATGGCCAACTACAAGTCATTCGTATTCAACTCCACCAATGACTCCCAGCCGTTGGTGACCCCATCGCTTGGGAGACACCATATCTATCTGAGCCCTTTTGGGCAGATACAGGTGATCAATCATTTGGGTGAGATAGTGCCTCAGAGCTTCACTGGGGGATCAGCAGGAGGTGCGATCACCATTCTATCGGGGGCCAACATTTCTATCGGTGGAACCCAGAGTGCTCCTATTGTATCGGTCGTTGATGGTCCCACATTCGGATCCGAAGTGTGGTTTGCGGGAGGAGCAAGGTTCGCTGGGGCTGGTCCAGCCCAGTTTGATGATGGATTGATAGCGACCTCGAACGCGCAATTGTCGACTATTTCGACCCTTACTGAGATACGCTGGTCGCCGTTGAGCACGCTTCCTCCTCCGTTGGAAGGCAAGATGTTCTATAGTGCTGGAACGGGTCTCATGGTCTGCACGGGGGCTACAAGTACCGCTTGGAAGCTCCTATGAGTATAGTTCATATCTTTGTGATAGTAACACAGAGAACGTATGAACACGGAATGGAAGCTTGACAAGCATTTTTACATTGATCGGAACGATGAGGCCATCGATCGTGACGTTGAAGCCTTCAAGCAGGAGGTAGATACCTTCGTTGTGGATTTCAAGGGGAACATCGCCTCCATTGATGAGGATGGATGTCTAGTATACAGCGAGTTCGTCATCAAGGACGCGCTGGACCGTCTCAGTGCCATGGGCACAACGGAACAAAAGGTGATGATGTACCTCGGTCTGTATTCCTCCTTGGAATCACAGGACCAAGGGTTGCAGAAGATCGTCCAACGCCTGCAAAAAACACAGTCGCAATACCAAGAGAAGCTCACTTTCCTCGATGAGGAATACAAGCACCTCGGGTACAAGCGTCTGATGGAACTATCGACACAAGCTCTGTTCGCACCGTACAGGAACTACCTTGTGGCGCAGGCCAACTCTCTGAAACACCTTCTTCCTGAGGACCAAGAGAAACTGCTCATCAAGGTGGATGAGGCATCAAGGCAGAACCTGCATGAGGAGCTTTCCTCATCGTTCGAGTTCGATTTCCGTGGAAACAAGATAACCCACGAAGAGGTGGCATCCCTGCGCGAGAACCCGGACCGAACCAAGCGATACGATGCTTTCAAGTCCATCGCGGATGTCTACAATCGCAAAGAGAACCAGATAGTGTTCGGGAATCTGTATTCGCTGGTGTGCAAGGATGGGGTGTTCAACAAGGAGACAAGAGGCTTTCAGACCGTCATGTCCCAGATGAACTTCTCCGAGGAGGTGTCGGATGAGGCGGTGGACACATTGATCGCGACGGTCAGAAAGTCCTATCCACTTTATCATGAGTTCCTCAAGAAAAAGAAGGAGTTACTGGGCCTTGATGACTTCTATATCCATGATGTCTTCGCTCCTATGGTATCCGGCGCGCAGAAGCCTTGTACATTCAAGGAGGGATGGGATCTTTTCCTTGGTGCCATCAAGGATGTGGACCCCTTGCTCCACAAGTATTCAGAAGGTATGTTGGAGGACTCGCGTATCTCCGTATTCCCCAAGAAGGACAAGGTGAGCGGCGCCTATGCCAACTACATGCCGTTCGTACCGGAGTTCATGCTGCTGAACTGGACAGACACCCTTGGTGACGTTTCTACGCTCGCCCATGAGATGGGCCACTGTTTCCATGGCTGGTTGTCCAAGAAGCAGAACCCGTTGGTGTACGGCACACCGCTGACGCTGGCAGAGACGGCCTCCATCTTCAGTGAGACCATCATGTTTGATGCGCTCATGCGTACGGACATGACGGAGATGGAAAGACAGCGCGCCATCGTGCAGCGCCTTGATGATATTTTCGGCACCATCTTCCGCCAAATCTCCTACATTCTCTTCGAGAGGAGGTGTCATGAATCCTTCGATCGCAACGAGCCTTTGACCTATGAGGACTACAACAGGATGTGGACCGAGGAGGTAGTGGCGTTGTATGGGCCCGGAGTTGAGGCTGACCCATCACTCTTGGAGTTCGGTTGGTCGTGGGTACCGCATATCTACCATACTCCGTTCTATTGCTACACCTATGCCTTCGGGAACATCATCAGCCTGAACTTGGTGCAACAGTACAAGAGCGCCGAGAACAAACAGGAATTCATCGCCAAGTACCACGAATTCCTGTCCGCTGGTGGTTCTGAGCGTCCTGAGGACCTGCTCATGAAGGTGTTCGGCGTGAAGATGGACGAAGGCTTCTATTCTACGGCGCTGGATTCCATCAAGGACCTTATGGTCATGCTCAAGGAGCCGGAGGTGGCATGAAACAATCAGGCTCCTCTCTTCGTATAAGGTGCGATGGGAAAGAAAGAGATACGTCAGCAGTTCAGGAGCGCTGTTTTTGGGCGCGACAAGTTCACCTGTAAGGTGTGCAACACCAAGCGCGCTGAAGATGAACTTGACGCGCATCATATTGTTGATAGATCGGAGATCATCAACGGAGGTTACGTAGCTTCTAATGGCATCACCGTGTGCAAGGAAAAGTGCCACATGAGAGTCGAGCGCTTCCACATCACCGGAGGCACTGAATGGGATGAAGGGCTACATCCGGACGACCTCTATCGGCTCATCGGCAGCAGTCGTGAACAGGCCGAGAGGGATAGCGAGAAGTTAGGAGCACTTTGACGCGCACCACATAATTTCAGACACTTGATGGCGGTTTCTGTTTCGATGGTATTTATTACCATGAAACAGAAAAACACTAAACCATCGCTGTGGGCGAAACGAGAGCAAGAAGGGCTTTGTGTGTATTGCGGCAAGGAATCAGTTAAGGACCTATCGACAAAAGGATGCAAGGCATGCTTACAAAAGAAGGTCAAAGGTCAAGTCGATTATTCTAGGACGCATTCCGATAGGATCAAAACCTATGGAAAGAGGGTGCGTAAAGCGGTAGTTGACAAGTACGGAGGAAAGTGCTGCTGCTGCGGAGAGACTGAATTGTTGTTTCTGACAATGGATCACAAAAACAACGATGGAGGAAAGGAGAGACTTGCACTCTCTGGACGCAAAGGGGGTAAGTCCAGTAGTTTCTATATGAAGTTGAGAAGGGAACCTGTGAGAGATGACATACAGGTGTTGTGTTTCAATTGCAATCTAGGCAGAGCCGCGAATGGTGGAGTTTGTCCTCATCATAAGCCTTCTTTACCAACTTATGAGCACGAACTTGACCTCAGGAGAAATAGAGGAAATGATATAGGAACCAAGATTGCTTGGCCTGATAACGACACTCTGATTTCAAGAGTCAATGAAACAGGGCTGATGAATGTGGCAAAAGAACTTGGTGTTCATGATACCGCCATTCGTGGTCGATTGAAACGGCGTGGTCTGTATGAGTTGGTCAACAAGAGGACTCACAAGAAATGAAGAGGGCCGTGTAATCCACGGCCCTCTTCATTTCGAAAATAACACTCAGTTTTTGGAAGTAAGCATTTTTGGTAGCTCACCCTTTTTGGTGATGATGGTCCACATGATGTTGTCGCCAACGGCATGTCCCATGGCGTGTTCGATCTTCAGTTCGTATGTGTCACCATTCTTATCGGTAAACAACATGTCACCTCCCAAGTAAATAAGACTGTTGTCACCTTCCCATGGAAATTTGATGTCTCGATGAGCACACTCTGTAAGTGGTCTTAAAGTTAGATCGTATCGATCATTTTCAGGCTCTTTCCAGCCACTGCCTTCTGCCCAGAAGCGCATGGTATTCTTGCTGAGTTCACCCTGCCAATTGGACGAATCGAACTCCACGATCCTACCGCCCTGCTGGAGGGTAAGAACAGCCTTAGAGAAAGGCGTTGAAAAATGACATTTGCACATTGCAACAAGTTTATGCTCAGATGAACGGAGCGCACATTCCGTCTCCGGCGATGAGCATGCGATCGATGGCCTGTGTTGATCCCCAGAAGGCGACCGCGTTCGGCAGCTTCTGATCGTGCCACATGGGTACGAACTTCGTCAGGTCCGTGAACTGAGGGACGAAGTTGCTGCTGGGCTCCGCCACAAGGCCGCAGGCCGTTGAGGCTCCCAGATCCAGCATGTAGGTCAGCGGCGTCTGTCCCGCTCCATCCGGCATGTATCCGGCGAATGAAGTGACACAGTCGCCCACCCAACCGGGTTGACGTACCATTTCCTCAAGTCGATCGTAGTTGTTCATCGCCAAGAATGCGGCCGCGAGCGGCTGCTTGGTGAACAACTTTCCACGAGGGTCTGCCTGAGGCCATCCTCCTTGGGATCCGTATTGCGCGAAGAGTTGGGCGTATTTGTCGAAGGCCCAATTCTGCGGCGTTTGATACGGATTTTGACCATAGCCGATGTCCGTTACGGCGCGAATGTCGATGTGCTCGAAGTTCGCGCGTGAGTCAAGAGCTTGGCACTGCGATGCGCGAACCGATCCGCGCGCTGGCGGGTTCTGGTCCTTTGACGAGACGGCATACATCATTCCGGTTGGCCTTGCTCCATGTGCTGACCTCTTGATGTACGCGGACTTCATCACCAGCCAAGATGCGCGGACGCCCTTGTCGGTGAACGGCTTGAGGCCATTGTAGTTGAGCAGTGTGTTGGTGGTGAGGGTCGTGACGTTCCTGCGACCATACACCATCGCGCTTGTGATGGATTGCATGGAATTGAGAATGCCCGTAGGTCCAACACGCGACGGGAACGCGAAACAGAGCGCATAGTGCTCATGCGCGGCAGTGGATGCCGCGAGGACTTTCGCCCGCTCAGTCGCAAAAGGACCGTCAGCGATAACATGGCTGGTACCCAGATTCACGGTCACCTTGTTCGTCAGAGGAATGCCCCATGCAGCCGCGTATTGATTGGCCAGCGCATCACTGCTGGGGTCGTTGGCGTTGACGACCATCAAAACGCTCGCCGGGTTGATACCGCCAGTAGCAGGAGGTACGGTCACACCCTTGACCGGAAGATTGATGATAGCCGTTTTTGTCGTATCGCCGACCGATGTTGCCCTTATCTGAGGGGTGATATCGGTTGTCGTTGTCGGCGCTGTGTATGTCACCGGGTTGTTCGCGGTGTTGGACAACGTTCCGCCTCCGGAGACGATGGTCCACGTCACTGCGTTGTTGAAGGTTCCGGTGCCCGCCACTGTGGCCGTAAGTGTCGTGGCTTGTCCACTGTTTACGGAAACCGGATTTGCAGCGATGGAAACTGAAGTGACAGCCCCTGTCGGCGGTGGCGTTGTGCCTCCACCGAATACCCTGAAGTTTCCGATGGCCCACCAGTTACCAGTGGATGATGCATTGAGGGTCACGCGGATGTAACGCGCGGTTTGCGACGCGAAGTTTATCGTGAGCGAGTTGACCACGTACTGCGTTCCAGCGGCGCCAACGGCGGTGCCAACGGCTGTGCCCCAATTCACTCCATCATTGCTGACGTACACTTGGACTCCGCGTGCGTAGTCCGTAAAGGTGAGCGAAGAGGTTTCGATGACCACGCGGTTGAAGGTCTTCTGGGCCAACATGTCCACTTGGAACCATTGTCCCGGCGACTGAGCGATACCTCCCGTCCAGTAAGTGGAGGCATTGCCGTCCAATGCGTTGGCGGCTGGCTCGTTGCTTCCGGCCGTATTGTAGTGGCTCGCTGTACCGATCCATCCGGTGCGTGGAAGCTCCACGGTTCCGGTGGAAGCAGGAGACACGATGATCGTTATCGTAGTTGATTTGGTGGCATCACCATTGGCGGTGGCCTTCAACACGATGTTTGTCGATGTGGTGACAACTGGTGCGGTATAGGTCGTGGCGTTGCTCGTGGAGCTTGCCAGCGTTCCGCCTCCGGAGACGATGGTCCATGTCACCGAGGTATTGAACGGACCTGTGCCGTTCACCGTTGCGCTGATGGCCGATGTCTGGCTGCTCTCGATCGATGATGGAGTAGCCGTTGCCGTCACCGAAGTGATGGTTGATGGTGTGGTCACGTTCTTCACCGTGATGGTGGAACTCGCGAACTTGGTGGTGTCTCCGACAGCGACCGCCCGGATAACAGCAGGAGTATCGGCGGCGACCTGAGGCGCCACATAGGTCACAGGATTGGAAGTAGGGCTTGAAAGTGTTCCCCCTCCTGACATGACGGTCCACGTGACGTTCTGGTTGAATGCTCCGGTTCCGGCCACCGTTGCGGTGAGGAGAATGTTGGATCCTTCGTCGACCTGTCCCGTGGCTGGAGCCACACTGACACTGGTGATAGACACCGGAGGTACGACCACGACGTTCTTGACGATCATCGGGATGTCGGCATACTTGGTCGGGTCACCAACGGATGTGGCTTTCACCACAACATTGGTGTCGGCTCCCACCTGAGGTGCGGTATAAGTTACCGGGTTGGTCGAAGTGCTGGAGAGCGTTCCTCCACCAGAGGCGATGGACCACGTGACACCGTTGTTGAATGTGCCGGTCCCCGTGACCGTTGCGGTGAGTGTGGCAGTTGTGCCTTCGTCAAGCGTTGGCTTGCTGCTAACGGCCGAGATGCCCGTCACAACATTGGTGACGGCCGTCGCTTTGATGACGATATCCACTGCGGCCATGACATTCTTGTTGCCATTGGCCACCGCGCGGACCTGTGTGAACGCATCATTGTCTACCGCGTATTCAGCAGCGGTGAAGATGACTTGTTCACCAGCGGCTGTCGTTGTTTTGTTCAAAGAACCGCCTCCGGTGATGATGTTCCATTGTACCGTTCCATCGAACGTTCCGGTTCCCTGCACGGTGGCCGATAGGGCGACCGTTTGCCCTTTGTTGACCTGTGTGCTCGCGGGGGTCATGACGATGCCCGTGATGGGATTCGGCGTTGCGCCAACGATGGCTCCTGTCGACTGGTCCCAGTTGCCATCACGCAATCCATTGGGCCCAGCGTTGATGAACGGCATACGCCCCTTATGGGTTGCCACTACATGCGGCAGATCGGCGTTGATGGCCACGGCCGTGTGTGAGTCGTTCGGCAAGAAGGTTGTGATAGCACGACCGCCAGCCTTCGAGGTCCACACGATATCGTGGATACCGCTGGCCCAATTTCCACCGGACTTGAACTTCTTGTTGTTGCTTACGTCGTGCAACAGGTGCTCGCAGTTGACCGCGTGCAGCCCATCCCAACGGACGTAGTTATCGTATAGGCCGCCTTGCACGTTCTCGCTCTCGCAACGTATCGCGGAGTCGATGTAGGCGCCATGTACCCATTGCTGGCCACCGATGATGTGTACACGGTAGTAACCGACGAACTTCGCGAGCATCTGGCCGCGTCCCGGACGCGCGTGGGCGTTGGGGTTGCCATAAGCCTCGATCTTCGGGGATATCAGCGTGATCGTTCCGCCTCCGGGCGACCCATCGCTTCCCACGAAGGTTTCCACCATGTAGGGGTTCAGGTCTCCTGATGGTTCGCTGATGCGCACCACGGAAATGGCCGCAGAGCCGATGCCGATACCAGCACGGTGGTTGTAGAAGTAGCTTGAGTTGTGGATGGTGCAAGGAGCCCCGCCGCCATCAATGTGGACACCGAAGTCATTCCATCCGGTGCAGTAAATGTCCTCGATGATGCAGCATTCTCCGGGGTTCTGCATGAGGATGGCGGAACTCTGGTAGGATGTATCGCGCTGCATCTTCATCTCCCCACCAAGGCTCATCTGACGGATCTTCGTGGTGTGGGACCACTCGTACTTGTTCTCGAACTTGTTCCACGAGACGAAAATGTTCCTGTTCAATGGGTCATCCATCCACTGCACACCCTCAATGGTCAGATGGGTGCCCCATGGGCCTTCGTCCGCCGCGCCAGCAGGACCCACACCCTCTATGGTACCCATCGTGGCCTTCAGTTGGGCGTTGACGGCCCAAAAACCCGCTGGGATCTTGATCGATGCGCGGTTGAACTGGTTGCGCATGGCCGCCTCGTTGAAGGCGACCGTGAACTGCGTCAATCCCATGATGCGGGACTGCGTCCATCCCTTGCTCTCGTAATATCCGATGGAGGCGGGGTATTTGGCCTTCTGCTCAGCGTATGATATCCCCATTTTGTTGAGGTATTGACGACTGCCATTGGCGATGCTCTGATAGGTGGGCTGAACGAGACCGAAGTCGGAGTCCCGGAGGTCAAAAAAGTCTCTCATGGGTATGCGTAGGAGATAATGTTTGTTGGTCTGGCCTATAAATAGGAGCGCGCCCGAAGAAGCCCAGATCCATTGAGGTTTTTTGCTATAGGCGCTTGAAAACGAGTCCAATAGCATAAGAATTCGTATTCTTGCACCATGAGGACCGTCAATGAGGTCGCCGATGACATGGCGACCGAGATCAAAGAGGCGATGGAGTCACTGGAGAGCGTCTATGCGCTCATCCCGAAGCTGCTCCGTGGAAAGGTGGATAAGAAGAAACAGCGCATCGAGGAACTCCTAGTGGAGTACCAGCAGGTCAAGGAGGCGAAGAAGCCCAAGGTCAAACGTTATAAGACGCTCAAGGAATGTCTGCTGGACACCGTCATGTGGACGGGGCACTTCAATCGATATGAATTGACCGCCGCGAATTGGCCGACCGCTCCGAATGACGATGGAGATGATGAGTACCCCGATGAGCCAGTGAATCTGGAGAACTGCGAGTTCGTAGAGTTGACCGACACAAAGCTTCGTGTAGCCGCAGGCGGCGATTGGCAGGAGTCAACGATCATGACTATGGAACTAGTCGATGGCGTCCTGACCGTAACTCATTCCGAACTTGGCTATGAGGATGGGATGGACGTGGAAGAATTCAAAAAGCTGCTGCAATGAACGTAAGACAGGTGTTGGTGTTCCGTCGCGACCTTCAGGTTCGACGCGGGAAATTGCTCGCGCAGGCGGGCCATGGATCCATGGCGTTCCTTACGCGCCAGTTCATGGAGGCCATGTCCGGAAGGTGGTATGTGCCAGCTACCGCTCCGTTGGAGGTGAACCTGATGCTCTCGGTGGAACAACAGGAATGGGTCCGTGGCTTGTTCACCAAGATCGCCTTGGTGGTAGATACCGAGCAGGAGCTTCAGGACCTCCACAAAAAGGTGATAGAGGCAGGCCTTACCTCGCACCTCATCGTGGATGCTGGGCTCACGGAGTTCGCCGGAGTGCCTACCCTTACCTGCGTCGCCATTGGTCCTCACGACAAGGAACGGATAGACCCGTTGACATCGCACCTGAACCTCTATTGAAGGGGTTGTTGAAAAAAATTCAGATGTTTCGTACATTTGGGGGCAACCTTTTGCTCCTATTTAACGTATAAGGGGACGATGAGTACAACGACCAACATAACCAAACGCGGCATCGGAGGCGGCGGCGGCTATTGCCGTTGTTCCACGACTTGCCGTTGCGGTTGGGGAGGTATGGGCGGAGGACGCCTTTCGTTGCTACCCGCGCATTTCGTGGCATCAACCAATGATATCACACCTCGCAACAGATGACAGACCAGAACAACTAGGGGTCCGTCTCGATAGACAAGGATCCCATCGGATCTCCACTCTTCGAGAACAGCCTCGAAGAAACAAGAGAGATCCAGATGAAGAACAGGTTCAAGAAATTCGGTGATATCCAGATCGACGACGTCGGTCAGTACTTGCGCGACTACCTCAAGAATTATCCGCAGGACCGTCCGCAGCCATCCATCTATGTTGGAACAGACTCCACCTCCAAGCGCGGTAAGGTGAGCTACGCAACGGTTATTGCTCTCTACGACGAGTTCCGCAAGGACGGTGTACACTACATCTTCAAGCGCGACCGTGAGGTGGGTAAGCTCGATGTGTTCTCCCGCATGTGGAGGGAAGTGGAGAAGTCCCAAGAGGTGGCCGATTTCTTGGAGGTGGAACTTGAGGGTCACCTCAGGCGCTACACCATCGAGGATCTCATGGTGATGAAGAACCCGGCTGGCGGATACTGGAAAGTGAATCAGGACAAGCTGGTCACGATCGACGTCGATATCAATCCGCTGGACGGAGGCGGCAAGAACAAGTCGCACGTGGCGTACGAGGCCGCCAAGAGCACGCTCACGGGTTATGGCTACCGCTGCCGCTTCAAGCCGCACTCGTGGGCAGCGAACTGTTGCGCCGACCTGCTCTGCAAGGGCATCGGCAAGAAGAGATCGGGAAGCAAGAGGTCGCATCGCTCTACCTCCGCCGCAGCCTAGGTTGCGAACGAGATGAGAGGAAATTGGGACACTCAACAGGGGAGTGGGAGGCCTAATCAGCCGTTATCACCACAGTCGCAGGGTGCAACCTAAACAGCGCTAGAGGGACCCCTTGTCCTCGATGATGTGCGGGTTAGGGCTATAACAGACAAATGATGTCGACCCCGAAAGGGAGAACAGAAATCCAATTACGCTCGGCTTCCTGAAGGGGCTCATTCGCAAGAGTGGGCCCCGCTCTTTTGAAACAAACCCTTATGTTCGTCCGTCTAACCCATCGAACAAGAGAAGAGCATGAAGCGTTTCGTTCTGGTCTATCAAGGCCAAGTCCATCCGGTGCGGGCCATGTCGATCGATAGCATCAAGAATCGGATATTGCGCGCATACGATGCGCAGGACGGAAAGGAGCAGGTGGATGTCGGATGGCTCATCATGACCTCCACCGACATCGCCAATGGGAACTACTCCATCATGGACCTTGATGCTTGGTTCACCCAAAAAGAGAAGGGGACCATCGCTGGCCCCCTCCCCTCTCTTCAACTAGCCGCTACTTAGCGGGCCTTGTTCGCCTTGCTCTTGGTCTTGGTGTTCTTGTTGGTGCTCTTCGTGCTCTTGGAGGTCTTCGTCGCGTTGATCGCCTGACGCTCGGTGATGCCGTGCTTGTTGATCATTCGTCCGATGGTGCGGGCGGAGATGCCCAGCACGCGAGCCGCACCTTCCTTGCTCCACTTCTGTGAGGACAGGATGCTAGTGAGTTCCGACTTCTTGATCTTGTCGATGTACAGGCTGCGGTTGAAGAGGTTGGTGGGGACCACACGCGTAACCTTCACGTCGTTCTTGCCGACGCTTTGTGTGAACTCGTACTGGCTGGGCTCCACGTTCAGATGTTTGACCACCGTGCTGACATCCGCGCGGGCATTGCGGTTGAAGCTTGCGGTCTGTCCCACGGACAGCTTCTTGAGATTGGCAGCGTAGGGGTTTGGAGTGTCTTGCTTTTTCATAGGTTTATACATTTGTGAAAGCAAATCTAGTAATTTTAGTGCCGGACTCAAAATCGGCACGAAACATTTCCTTACGTTTGTGCGTATAACACATCAAACCGAACGCTCCATGTCCTTCCTTCGTGATCTTTGGAACCGCCTGACTGGCCGCAAGACGGCCGCCGCGCCAGCGCCGCCAAGCCGTGCAACATCCGCACCCGCTCGGCCATATCCTGTTTCCCGGCCCTCATCCACTTCCCGGCCCTCCCACGCCGCCGCGTACGTTGGAAGCGACGACGGCGGCCTCTTGAACCCGCTCAATCCCTTGAGCCCTCTCAGTCCGCTCAATCCGCTCAATCCGCTCAACCCGATCAACGACTCCGGGCAAGAGCATCACAGGAACAGCCATGACTGGAACGCTTCTCCAGAACCGCCCTCGCACCGCAGTTACGACTCCGATGCCCCAAGCTATCCTCCGGACAGCGTGAGCCAACACTCCCCAAGCCACTATTCATCGGACTCACCCTCACACTCCGACAGCTACGACGGTGGAGGTTCCGACAGCGGCTGTTCATCCCCGGATTGATCGGTGAAGCAGTATCATTCCATAGAATACTACGGCGACCATTGGGGCATCCCCATCATCGCATTCGACAAGCTCGACGGTAGCAACCTGCGCTTCGAGTGGTCACCGAAGCGCGGCTTCTACAAGTTCGGCACGCGTAACATGATGATCGACGACAAGCACGAGACCTTCGGCTACGCTGTCGACCTGTTCCTGAAGAAGTACGCCGATGGTCTCACGGAAGTGTTCCGCTCGAAGGACTACCGCAACATCCTGTCGTTCGTGTGTTACGCCGAACTGGTGGGACCCAACTCGGCCTTCGGACAACATCCGGACCCCATCGACAAGATGGACATCGTGCTCTTCGACATCAGCATGTACAAGAAGGGATGGTGTCCTCCACGTCAGTTCTGTAAGGACTTCGGACACCTTGGTATTCCGCGTGTGGTCTACGATGGCAACCTCAACATGGAGTTCGTGCAGCAGGTGAAGGCCAACGAGTTCGGCCTCGCCGAGGGCGTCATCTGCAAGGGTTTCGTGAAGTCCCGCAAGAAGGACCGTGAGAACATCTACTACTGCAAGATCAAGACGGATGAGTGGCTAGACCGACTACGCGGTTACGACCCTGAGTTGTTCCAAGAGGAGTTGAAGCAGGCAAGACGCGCTGTAGACCAGATAGAAGAACCAACACCCTTAGTGAATGACATCTGATCGTGACCACACGGAGTTCGTGAACTGGCTTTTGGAGCACGAGTTCATTGAGGTGCCAGAGAACATGAAGTTCTTCTTTGGTGCCTACGATGAGAGCAGGGTGTTCTTGCATTCTTCCAAGATATACGTGTTCCTGCGCTGGGACACAGGGAAGGGAACACCCCACTTCTACTACTTCCACTTGCACTACTTCTCGGACGTGTACATCCCGACCGATGTGTCGGTGGGCCAGCGCACCGATGACATCAAGAAGCAGATCGAAAGGTTCACCAAGGTGCCTTTTTAGCGTGACCCACCGCATGAAAGTCAAAAGCAATGCACAGCGTGTGGCGCTGGAAAAGTACATCCACGGCAAGGCCCACTTCAAAGACTTCTCTGCGGCGCAAGGTTATGCCGCATGCTACAGTGAGCGGGTGGAGCCGCTGGCGAAGCTGCTTGCGAGGCTCAAGGGAAAAGGGAACCTCACGGCAGAGGAACTGAATGAAATCGACACGTTGCTCAAGAAGAATCCTGTGGAATAGAGAGGAATTCGTATATTGGTCCAAAGGACAAGACCATGAAAGAGGTTTACATCACATGGATCACGGAGTACGAGTTCGGACAGCGGGACGACGGCATAAACGTTTCGGAGTCGCTGGAGAACCTCAACAAGAGCATCGAGCGCACCCACTCCATCGGCGACCGGGAAGGATATTGGCGCTGCTCCGAGCCCAAGAAGATCCTAGTGGACCCCAAGGTCTGGAAGAAGCTCATCAAGGGCAAGGAGGCTGATGCGGTCCTGTTCTTCATGGACCTCCCGGAGGGATTCTACGAGCCCGTGAAATAACTACCTTTGTCTTACCAAAGATAATGTGATGACGCAAGAGCAGCAGCAGGTCCATGACGCCGTCATGGCGCTCGACCTAGATGACATCGGATCGGAATTGAAGTTCTCCGATCGCCTTGCGCGGGAGAACGGATGGTCCAAACCATACACCCTACGGGTCATCCGCGAGTACAAGCGCTTTGTGTTGCTATGCAAGTTCATGCCCGGAAGCGCCACTCCATCGGACCAAGTGGACCAAGCGTGGCACCTCCACATGATCTACACACGGTCATACTGGAAGGATCTGTGTCGCGACATCCTCCAGAGCGAACTCCACCATGGGCCCACCAAGGGTGGACATAAGGAGCGGATGCGTTTCGCCGATCAGTACGCCAAGACGCGCGGCTCATACCATGTTCTGTTCGGCGAGTATCCTCCCACCGACATATGGCCCGACCTTGAGGAACGCTTCGCCCACTTCCGGTTCGAGCGCGTCAATCGGCACACCCATTGGGTCATACCCAAATTGCGACTCCCACGTCTCTGGCCCTTCGCCATGGCGCTGCTGATGCCGATGTTGGCGATGGCCCAAGACAAGAGCAAGGACGCGGACTATACGTGGATCTTCTGGTTGGTCCTCATTGTGATCATCGTGATAGCGATTGCGTCCGTCAGCGGCGGCGGCAAAGGAAGCGGGTCCTCAGGGTCATCTGGATGTGGAGGGTGCTGCGGAGGATGTGGCGGGTGCGGTGATTAACCAACAACATGATGGACGACGTATTATTCTGGGTCATTGTAGTGGCTGTGGTCTTGGTGATCATCGTCATCGTCATAGCTCTCACATCGGGCGGCGGTAAAGGAGGGTCAGGCGGCTGCGGCAGTAGTTGCAGCACTTACGTGAGCAGTTGCGGCAGCAGTTGCGGCGGAGGCTGTGGTGGCGGCTGCGGAGGCGGTTGTGGCGGAAGCTAACGAGGTCTGCTCTGGCCATGAGAAACAATTCGCGCTACCTTGACGTATAACAGCGGCCACAGGCCAAAAAGCGCACCATGGGAGGTACAGTAGGGGTCACCATACGCCGCAAGAGCGGAAAGGAGTATCGGATGTTCCGATGGACCAATGGCATTCCGTACTTCTTCAACAACCTCAAGTTCATTGAGGAGAACAAGAGGCACCTGTCCATGTATTTGCGCACGTGGCGCGACATGGTGGAGGACTACACTTCGGGGAGGAACGCGCTTTCCATGGCCGAGGTATATGTACCCGAAGCTGGATTGATCCCCTCAAGTTATGGCCTCATCGTGGCGGACTACAAGACGCACACTATACTTGATGGAAATTGCTACTCCACCATTGGAATAATACACTCCATTAAAGCTTGGACGGCAAAGAAGGATAGAGAAGACAAGGTGGATCAGCGCGGCTACAATGACTATCGCCTGATCAAAGACTTCTTCGATAAGAAGCGGATCAAGGAAGCCTACGTCATGCCTCGACATAGGAAGACCCCGCTTGATCTCGCGACGTTGACCTTCGACAAGTTCGCTGGCACGATCGACGACTACCACGAGATAGTCCTCGATATGAGCCCGTGGACCCTCAAGCGCTTTGATCGACGCAACGCGGAGTCCATGATCAAGATGCGTGAGGAGATCTTGGCGCTGGGATTCGAGCTTACAAATGGCGAGAAGGCGGCGTGGACCCGGTACATCAAGGATATTCGGAAGTAAGGAGAAGAATCCGTATGTTTGGCCAATGGGAGGCACAGTAGGTATCACCATACGCCGCAAGAGCGGAGAAGAGCACCGCATGCACCGATGGACCAACTCGCTAGAGGAGTTCACGGTCAATCAGCGGCTGCTTGATCAAGACGAAGGCCACATCGATGAGTATGTGCGGATGTGGAACGAGATGGTTGATGGCTATAATAGGGGCGACAAGGAAAACATGCCTATGGCGTGGGTCTACGTGCCCAATGCCGGGCTGTACCCATGCGAGTATGGACTCATCGTGGTGGATTACATGACCAACACGATTTTGGCTCCATTCGATGACGTGAGAATGGGCTACATTGATAAGTGCAGCGTGGACCTCGCGGTGAAGTATCCTGAATCATCAAAAAACAGCACACAGGATGCTGCGCGGTTCAAGGCACTCTTCGAGTCTGGCGCGATACGCAGGGCGCTGTCACGTGATTTCAAGTGGATCGACACTCCCGGTATCACCATGGAAGACTTCTTGGCGGAGACGGATCAGGGAGGAGATAAGTACATACGAGCAGGAGTGGACATGTCGCCATGGAAGTTCAGAACGTATAAATCCGGTGACCCCAAGGAACTCTTGGAGCTAAAGGAGGAGATCGTCCAGATGGGGTTCAAGTTGACCGAACAGGAAGAAAAAGAATGGGCCGACCACATCGAGTGGCGGTCACAATAAACCAACAACCATGTGCATCACCGTAAACAAGGCGCTCCTCGCGAGCACCAAGATCCTCTCGATGCCGCTTGAGAACGGCAACCACTTCTTGGCCTACAGCAACTCTGTTAAGAACGTTTCTGGTAAGCCCAACGCGATGATCCTTCCGATTCCGGGAGTCACCCGAAAGGAGTTGTTCCACAACACGACGGACTACAACGATTTCCTCAAGGACATCACAGAACGCGCCCGTGTTGAGGAGGACTGGCTGGGCATCACAACGCGCGGTCTTCATCTGTCGAAGTCCAAGTCCTTCAGCCTCGATGAGTTCGAACTCGGCATGTACACCATTGGCCTGACCGATTCCTTCGATGGGGTGGAGGCCTATATTGCCTCGCTCCCAGAGGAGAAGCGCCCGGAGTTGTCCGAGAGCCTGCGCGCGTTCTTCCGCGAGAGGTGCGCTGGTTGGTCCTTCGCCGTTTGTTGCTTCTCCTCGGAGAAGCCCATCGACGCCCAGCCCATAGCGCTGGAGTACACGCCATTCGACTCCACCCATCTCTACTTCCCCACCGTGGATGCTCATGATGGCGAGCGCCCTGACCTGAGCGCACTGGTGGACGTGGACCACACGTTCATTTTCGAGCACGCGGGCCAGTTCGAGGTGCCGGGACGCGAGCGCCAACCTCACTACGCCATCCGCTCGGTGAAACTGGATGACGAGGTGCCGGAGTTCTTGCGCGAGCGCAAGTACCGCTTTGTCACCGTCAAGGGCAAGCAACTCAACGGGGACACCTACATCAACATCCCCGACATGAGCGCCATCGGCATATTGGAGGATCCCGTCCTCGCGCGCAGGGCTCCGCAGCCACGCGTTGCCGTAACAGCCTGACCAATGCGCTTGCCCGAGAAGTCCGACATCCAGAGTCTGCTTGACCCCACCATGCCCCTAGAGTGGTATGTGGACATGAAGGAGCAATTGGGCCTGCGTTGCGACTACATCGTTCGTAACGTCGCAGAGACATTGGGCGTGAAGGTCGAGTGGTGGGACTTCGACAACTCTCCCTCCGACCTCGATGATGGGACCGGGGAGTTCGACCCGAACATGTACGTGTCCGCGTTCGGCATCATCGGTGAATTCAAGTTGGATGGCGAGCGCGTGACCTTGCTTCGAGGCGCGAAAGACCTCAGTGCATTGTCCGAGAACAGCATTCCGGTGGAATGGATATGGATGTCAGACGATGAGTGGCAGGCGGAGGCGGAAATCCTGATGAGCGTGGGGTCCACCACCGATGGGGTACAGCAGCAAAAGGAGGGGATCACCAGAGGCATTCACGACCGCCATCGCAAGATGATGCGAGAGGCGATCATGGCGAAGTTGACCCAAGAGGAGTTGAAACACATCATCTTCAAGTAGGCCCATGGTAGAGAGGCTCCATCGGTGCGCCCATTGTAAGGCTCCATATACATGGCAAGCTTCAGGTGAAGGTTGCTTTGAACCGTTGAACGATCAGAAGTACTGCGCCGACTGTAAGAAGGTGGTACTGGAGGCCCTCATGCGCGTGCCTAAGCGGTTCAAGCCAGCGAGATTGGACCAGACCGAGATCGCGCTCGATCAGGCAGAAGGCCACTATCAAGAGCAGATGCGCATCAGAGCGGAGCAGAACGGCGGATTGGTCAGTAGGCGCGTGATGGCCACAGTGTTCAGGAAGGGTGAGGCCAAGGTGTTCAACATAATCGAGGGATTCGGTCCGCACAAAGGAAAGACGCTCGTGTACGAGTATTGGCCCAGCGAGCGTCACGAGGGGACGGTCCAGCTTTTCGCACAAGAGGACCTGATCACAGGAAAGAAGACGGCCTGCGAGGAATTCGGCGGCTTGAACGAGGCGGAGAAGTACATGTGGAGCTTACCAAAGAACGAACATGGAGCGTAGAAAGCTATTGAAACTGTTGGGTCTGGCCATTGCCGGAACCACAATAGGTGTGGGGGCCCTCATCAATCAAGATGGTCTCAATGCTGCATCTGTACGATGGAGCATCAGCACACCAGATGGATACGCGGAGGTAACAATAGAAGAACTCGCGGCTTTCATCAAGCAGCGCGTGTCTTACCTCATGGGGTCAGAGCGCGCCGAAAGCCCAACAGGCTCTGTGTATGTGGTTGCCGACGATGATCTTCAGAACAAGATTGACTTGGACCAGATGATCATATCGGAAATGAAGCAAATGGTTCTGCAACACGCCATGGCCCATGGAGCGTAGAGGATTCTTGAGGCTGTTGGGGTTGGGCGTTGCCGGAGCGGCCACTGGCGTAGCGGTCGTTGCTGCACTGCCGAAGGAAATGGATTCCGATGCGATGAGGCGACTGATGAATGAGCCTGTTCATTTGGGGATCAACACGCGCGGTCGCGGGAGCATTGATGCAGAGGCCGAGTTGTTGACCATTGTCACGCGACATTGCGTAGTCGAGATAAACCGCAACATCATTTCGGGAATGATGGGCGGAAGATTTTTTGCTTGACAGGAAACTTTTCCTATGTTTGCATCGTCTAAGGACGTGAAAGCGGATTTGCCGCCCTATTTATCCGAAGACAAACGAGACATGAACCCGAACACCGACATCAACATGAGCTTACGGTTGCGACTCCGTCGCTTCGTACTGGTCGTGGTGCTGTTTAGCACCGGGTCGGGTTGCATGCTCATGGGTTAACGAATAGACAACCCCTCCGAGAGGCCCCGATCCACCAAAAGGATCGGGGCCTCTCGCATTTGGAGCCGGAAGGAGAGAAGAGTTCTTTGAGTGACATGATGCTTTAACACTGTGGTAGTGTGCTGGCCTGAAAAACCAGAGAAGGTAGGGTTCGACTCCCCCAAGCATCACCGATACAACGTCCTTTGACATATTGTTTCCTTGAATATAAGCGGGTGGAGAACGGCTCCACCCGCGCAATGGCCCCGTAGCTCAATTGGATAGAGTTCCTGACTACGGATCAGAGGGTTGGGGGTTCGAGTCCCTCCGGGGTCACAACTGCGGGCGTGGCGAAACTGGCTAGACGCACTGGGCTCAGAACCCAGCGGGCAGCTACAACTGTCCATGTGGATTCGACTTCCACCGCCCGCACTATGGTGCTTTAACATAGGGGTTTATGTGCCCGACTGAAAATCGGGAAATGCTGGCTCGACTCCAGCAAGCACCACCAGCTTTGGTTTAAGCGGTCATCTGATTAAGTTCTCTTATGATCAAAAGAGAACAGATTGAGCCGCTATGCCAACTAGGGTATACACAGAAGAGGATAGCGAACGAACTCGGACAACCGAGAGCCGACGTCAACTATTACATGACGAAGTATGGCTTGTCGACAGGAAGAAAAGCGCCAAACAGAAAGGCGTGGAATGAGTCAGAGCGCGTCGCCTTGACAGACATGGTTGCCAGTGGCCTTACCAACACAGCGATAGGTAAGAAGCTTGGATTCAACAGGGATACTGTGAGAACCTACCTGAACATATATGGTATTCACAGAGAGCCTTATGCCCCTCACCCGAATCTGAAGGAAGACTTCTTTGAGCATATTGATACGAAAGAGAAGGCATACTGGCTGGGTTTTCTCTACGCAGACGGATACGTGACCAAAGACCAAGGCGCCACTGTGTTGGACTTATGTGAGAAGGATTTGGATTGGGTTTACAAATTCTGTGAGGTGATAGGAGTCGGTCGTGACAAGGTGAGATCAAGAACACATAAGAAGGGGTATAGGTCCGTGAGCGTAAGGATTCAGTCAAGACGATTCACTGAGCATTTGGCCCGTCATGGATGTGTCAATGCCAAGAGTAAGATCATACGTCTTCCTGAGTTGGGATCAGAAGAGTTGGACATGTCATTTCTTATGGGATACTATGACGGGGATGGAACAGCTAACGGCACTGAAGTATGTTCTGGATCCATTGAATTCTTGAAGGATATAGTCATTCGGTTTGATGTGAGAACAAAATTGAGCCAGACCATGGGTAAGGTATCGAAACTTACACTTGGAGCCAACCTTAAGCGTAAGCTGATAATGAACTATCCAGATGGTATGCCTAGAAAACATCAGATGTTCAGTGGTGACAAAGGTCACAAGCTTAAAGGTACACAACCACATTCATCGGTTCTGCGCAAGTTCCATGTTGACAAGGATGAGCTTGAGCGTCTGATATCCGAGCACACCTACGTGGAGATAGGCAAGAAGTTCAATGTGTCGGACAACTCCATCAAGAAGAGGGCAAAGGCGTTAGGGATAGAGCTATTACACAGAAAAAGAGGTCCCATAGTTTAATGGATAAAATCTCAGGTTGCGAGCCTGAAGACGTGAAGGTTCGAGTCCTTCTGGGATCACATTTACCTCCATGCTGGAACTGGTATACGGCCACGGCTGAGATCCGTGAGCGCCACCTTAGTTGGCGGTGAGGGTTCGAGTCCCTCTGGAGGTACGATTGGAAGTAAGCATTCTCTTTTGTATATTTGCTCTTACAAAGAGATGCCGTACAAGGAAGAGAAACTGCGTGAGGTGAAGATTTTGCCTCGTCACATTGAACTGGCAAAGATCAAAGAGGCTGAGTTCAGAAAGAAGGTAGAACGTCAACGCAACTCCATACGCAATGGGGAGGGAGTGTTCGATGGATGTCTCGGTGAGGTATTGGCGGCCGAGGCTATTGGAGCAGAGTTGGTAAGCACCGTCGATTACGACCTGAAAAAGGGCGATCATACGATCGATGTGAAGACCAAGATGTGCAGTGATATGCCGTGGGACACTTGCAATTGCTCGGTGGCAGATTACAACACCGAACAGAATTGTGGTCATTACCTGTTTGTACGTATCCAATACGGATATGAACGAGCTTGGATAATGGGCAAGATGGAGAAGGATGCCTTCTACAAGAACGCCAAGTTCTATGAAGAGGGAGAAATAGATCCGCTATCTTCGAAAAAATCACCGTATAAGTTCCCTGCTTCATGTTGGAACATGTATCTGAAAGACATCGAACCGATCAAATACGAGACCACATGAAGCCTAGGATCTACGTTGACATGGATGGTGTGCTGTGTGATTACATGCACATGGCGCACAAGTTCCGCAAGAGGACGCCAGAGAACGGATTCCCGCAGGCCTCCTACGGGTTCTTCCGCGACATGAGAGAGATGGACAATGCGGTGGCATCGTACATGTGGCTCCATCGCAACTTCGACACGTGGATACTCACCAGACCATCGGTGCTCAACCCCATGTGTTACACTGAGAAGAGAGAGTGGGTCGAGAAGCACCTCGGCATTGATGTCTGTGAGAAGCTCATCATGTGTACCGAGAAGGGCTTGCTCAAGGGCGACTACCTGATCGACGACATGCCATGGCCTTCCTTCGAGGGCCAGCAGATACTGTTCGGGTCCGATGAGTTCCCCGACTGGATCTCGGTGATGGAGACCTTCCGGGCGCTTAAGCTGAAGCTCGACTGGCCCGGATGCGAGTTCAAGAAGTTCGTCACCAAGGACCAAGGTCTGTATGACGTGACATACATCGATGTGATGAAGGATGGAGTGGCGATCAAGCGCATCAAGGTCGATGATTGAAATTGGAGGGATAGCTCAGATGGCAGAGCAGCATGGCGGCCGCAAGGTCGCGCGAAAACGTGCGTGTCGAAGGTTCGATCACTTCTCCCTCCGCAACATAAAGTATGGCCCCATAGATTAGTTGGTTGAAATCGTCTGTATGACATGCAGAAGATCGTTGGTTCGACTCCAACTGGGGCTACAATGAAAAGCGCGGAACTGAAGGCTTGGATACTGGAGTATGAGCGGACCATATCAACCATGGCTGCCAATGCTATGGTGCCAACAGATGTTCAGATGTGGACTCAAGAGCAACTGAAGTTCAATGCCCCGACAGCGAAAGCTATTCGCTCTTGCGGGATGAGGATAGCGTTGCTTGAGAGTGTGTTGGAATGCGGGATAGGTCAAAGGGTGTGACGCCGACAATGAGGCTCGCGAGGTGCATTGTCGGAGAGTGCGTGATTCGAGTTCACGCTCCTGCACAAAAGCAAACAACATGAAACCGTTCACAGTAACAGTTGAAGGAAAGGAAGTTGATGCTCGACTAGTGTTGGAGGAGGTAAAGCGGCGTTGGGTAAAGGCCAAAACAGGTCGAGAAGACCTTAGGCTGGAAACCGATGGCTGGGTCGATAAGCAGGGCAACTTTGTGGATGAGGACAAACAGGAATTCGAATACTACGGTTCGGATCAAACGCTGTTCTGCGGATTCGGTTACTTGGATGAACTGATGGATGACACCATCGATATGGAGAGCAAAGAATGAATATGCCTTGGTGGCGGAACTGGTAAAAATGGCTCAGTGGGGGAATGGCAGACCCGATAGGCTCAAACCCTATTGCTCCGAAAGGGGCGTGCGAGTTCGACTCTCGCCTGAGTCACTGATGAACGGCGGTTTTGGTCAATCCATCCTATTTAGGATGGATGAGAACAGAATCAGAAAGACAACTAGCTTTTCAACTCAAGGAGAAGGGGCTCAACAATACGGAGATAGCAAAGGTTACTGGCGTACCTAGAAAGACCATTGTCGACTGGTTTGCCAAAGGTCAAGAGTACGTAGCCAAACCAAGTAGAACACTAGACGATATCATAGAAGAACTGAAGAGAGACTCGACCATGAGATTGGCATATTCGTATGTGTTAGGTCTTTACTTGGGAGATGGATACATCAACAAGTTTCCTAGAACATACAGATTGAGAGTGGCGCTCGACAAGAAGTATCCCAAACTCAATGAATATGCCGCAGGCAAGATGCAACAACTATTGCCTCATAATGATGTCGGTATTGTGAATTTCCCAACACACATCAACATCAGCGTGTATAGTAAGGACTTGGTGATGATGTTTCCGCAACATGGAGTGGGAAAGAAACATAGTAGGAATGTGTCACTACAAACGTGGCAACATGCTTTGTTGGATGATGTGCAGTTCTTAAAGGGACTCTTCCATTCAGATGGTTGCTTCTATCGAGAGACCATCAATGAGAAGTATACCTATGAGAGATTCTGTTTCTCCAACATGTCAAGAGATATACAGCGTATGTTTCAGGCTGCATGTCAAAGACGTGGTATAGATTTCGATGTGACCATTGGCAAAACCAATGCAATGATAACCAGAGTGTCCAAGAAGGACCATGTAAGAAAGATGAAACAGATGATAGGTACAAAAATTGATATCTTAGCGTAGTCGATGAAGACACCAATAAGACGGCCCTATCAGCCGAAGAAGAAACAGGCGGAACACGCCATCAACGGCTTCATACGCCATGCCGAAGTGCGCATAACGGGCGATGTTGTCGGGGAGAGCCGGGTGGTCTCCATAGGAGAGGCCCAGCGCATCGCCGATGAGCACCAGTTGGACCTTGTGGAGGTCTCGCCAAATGCCACGCCTCCCGTGTGCCGTATCTGCGACTACAGCAAGTTCCTGTACGACCTCAAGCAGAAGCGCCGGGAGCAGAAGAAGAACGCCATTAAGAGCGAAGTGAAGGAAATGCGGCTCACTTATGTGACGGACGAGCACGACATCGACTTCAAGGTCCGCCACGCGATCAATTGGCTCAAGAACGGCGACAAGGTCCGGTGCGTCATCCGCTTCAAAGGGAGGACCATCGTCTATCGCGACCAAGGAGAGGTTCTCCTGTTGCGCGTCTCGCAGATGTTGGAGGATTTCGGCAAGATCGAAGCCTTCCCCAAGTTGGACGGCAAGGTAATGAGCATGACCATTGCTCCCAAGAAGGTGCATCATCCGGAAAAAGTCGCATCATGAGCATACAAGAGCAGTTCGCAGGAACGAAGGTCATTATCGTGGGAGACCTCATGATAGATTCCTATGTGTGGGGCGAGGCCGAAAGGATCAGTCCCGAGGCGCCAGTACCCATCTTGAGGGTCACCAAGACCGAGAAGAGGTTGGGAGGCGCAGGTAACGTGGCGAGGAACCTGAAGTCCCTCGGAGCGGACCCGCTCATCGTGACGGTGACGGGGAACGACACGGGAGCCGACGACCTGACCGACATCATGGATAAGGAGAAGCTCAACTACATGGGCTTGATATTCCAGAAGGGGAGAAAAACCACGGTGAAGACGCGAGTGATCGCAGGGCATCAGCACATGGTGCGCATCGACGAGGAATCCACCGAACAACTCAGCGAGCGATTGGAGGACAAGCTGATCGCGGAGTTCAACGGCATGCTGGACCTGCATAAGCCCAAGGCGGTCATCTTGCAGGACTACAACAAGGGCGTTCTCACCCCTCGGGTCATCGAGACGGTCATCGAGAAGGCCGGAGAGAAGGGGATACGCACGGTGGTGGATCCCAAGAAGAACAACTTCTTCGCCTACAACAATGCGCACCTCTTCAAGCCGAACCTGAAGGAGCTTTGCGAGGCCATGCAGGTGCCTATCACCCACGATAGGGAGAAGATCATGAAGATGGCGGACGAACTCCGGAGGAGGGTGTGCCTGCCGAACATCATGGTCACCATGAGCGAGCACGGGCTGTACCTCAATGATAGCAGCAACGACTTCTTTATCAAGGCCCACGAGAGAAAGATCGTTGACGTCAGCGGCGCTGGCGATTCGGTCATAGCCGTGGCGGCCCTCTGTGTGGCCCAGAATATCTCCACAGATGTCATGGCACATCTCTGCAACTTGGCCGGAGGCATCGCCTGCGAGCAGGTCGGAGTGTCCACGGTGGGTGTTGGAAGACTGGCCCAAGAGTACGAGCGGCTGGTTGTGGAGGAAAGGTTGTAAATTCGCATACTAAACACGAGCGACATCATGACACTGAAAGAACGCATCTCGGCCGACTTCATGACGGCCTTCAAGAACAAGGAGAGCGAGCGCAAGAACTTCTTGGGCGTGCTCAAGTCGGCGATCCAGATCGAGGAGAAGAAGGAGGGTCAAGCAGAGTTGACCGATGAGGAAGTCATGAAGATCCTCAACAAGCAGGTGAAGAACCTCAACGAGTCCATCGCCATCGCAGGCGACGAGGAGAGCAAGCGCCAACTCGCCATCATCGAGGAGTACATGCCCAAGCGCATGAGCCGAGAAGAGGTGAAGGCCAAGATCGACGCGCTGCGTGCGGCGGGCGAGGCCGGAAACATCGGACAGGTCATGAAGGCGTTTGCGTTGGATGCCGTGGACCGCAAGATGGTGGCTGAGGTGTTTGGCGAGAAGACCCCGGCTTGATCCATGAGGGTGATCTTTCTCAACGGCCTGTGCATCTTGGGCAAAATACCCTTCACGAGGAGGTTCTTGGACATCCAGTTGTTCTCTCCTGTCAGGGAGATGTCCGATGGGATCACGTTCTTCAAGTTCGAGATCAAGTGGGACAGGTGGAAGGGCGAGCACATGCCGCAGTTCTCCATCGAGTTGACGATCTTGAACCTCTACAACATGTTCATGATACACACTTGAAATGGACTTCGAGCTTCGATTCCCTGATGGGCTTGAGCATCTCAACCGTATGGTCTCCACCAGCGGCATGACGAGCGGTGATGCAGCGGTGGTGACACACGACAATGGAATGGACTACGAGCATCTGATGGAGTGGGTGGCGTTCCATCAGAAGGAGAGGGAGCGAGAACTTCGAGAGGCACTAGAAAGCGAGGACTATGAGAGGGCGGTGGAGTTGAGGGATCAATACAAGAAGAAATGAAGCTCACAACAAGACAGCGGCGCGAGAAAAAGGCGCAGCAGAAGCGCATGGCCGAAGTGAGGAAGTGCAAGGTCCGCTTCGCCAAGATAGCCACGAAGGGATTGCCAGCGTTGACCCGTTCTGTTGTGTTCAACGTCTACAGGAAGTCCACTGTGGCTGAGTTGCAGGAGATGATGCCCACGAGGGAGAGTTTGAAGAAGACCCTTGATGAGATCACCCTGTCATTCGACTTTGGTTGATCGCCAAATGCAGATGTGGTGGAATGGTAGACACGTATGCCTTAGGAGCATATGCCCGTAAGGGCGTGGGGGTTCGAGTCCCTTCATCTGTACAAATACCTGCGTGGGCAAACTGGAAAAGTCGTCCGATTTAGGCTCGGAAGTTTTGTGGGTTCGACTCCCACCGTGGGTACAACTCGTCCATATTTACTGGTATGGACGAGAATGCCATCAGAAAGGCGATCAGAGAGATACTGAACGAGTCGCTCACCATGGAAAGTGAGGATATCGACTGGGGTCTGTACGAACTGATGGATGACATCAAAAGAGATCAGATGTCGGCGTTCCACCGGGACATGATGAACGAAAAGCCCGATGATTCTGAAGGGAGACCATTGAAGGCACGACAGGAGTGGAACGTGGTCGACTTCTCGATGCTCAAGAGGCAATGGGAAGAGTACATGAAGTGGGGGCAGGTCCTTCCACGATATGAGAAGACGATAGAGGCAATAGAAAGGACGATCACCGAGAACATACTCAAGGTCACCGTCAACACCGAACTTGCTGGGCATGATACAACCGTTCCGAAAGACGAGTGGATGGAGTTCTTTGACGGCATGGAACAGGAGGAGAAGGAAAGGATGGCGGAGTACATGGACCAGTACTTCGGAGATTGGATACTGGAAAATGGCCAGTGGAGGATAAGCGACTATGGGTTGAAGCCGCTTCATCAGTTGCTCGCACGGCTAAGAAAGGAGTTCGACCCAAGCAAAAAGCTTCCCATATTGGACAAGATACTCAATGTGGTACACCAACGTTCAGACATAGCATCGTGGTTCGTGGAAGGCGGATCGTCAGCCCTATCGCAATTGTCGGGCATGGAGGATGCATCTTAGTGAATACATGATATATTTGCACATGAGCAGCGAGCACGGTGGTAGTGCTTGAGCGGGGTTAGCGCCTCGTTCGACAGTGGTAAAGTCGGTCAGGTGGCATACGCGTGTGCCGTGATCGAAGACCACGAAGGGATGAAGGTCCTTGGGCGGATTTCGAATGTCCGGCTGTTCACATGGAAAAGCAAGTTTGGGTGTATCCAAAAAGTAGAATGTGGGACCTGCAAAGCTGCTCAGTCTTCTACGGCAATGAAAAGGAATACAAACTGTTCATGAAAGGCCATCATGGGAAATCCATGAAAGACATCATGAAGCAAACAGCAAGATTTAGAAAGGTCCCGTATCTCAACGGATAGAGAGCCAGCCTCCGAAGCTGGAATATGGAGGTTCGACTCCTCTCGGGATCACCAACAAGAACGCATCATGAGCGACAAAGAACTGAAAGAGCTACTGGGGCTCATGGAGAAGATGCGCAAGAAGCTGAAAGGTGATAAGGAGGCCTCGCGCAAGTTCTTGGTGGATGCTGGGATCTTCACCAAGAAGGGCAACCTCAGGAAGCCATATAGAGAAATGAGCAAAATGAAGAGTTATGGAAGAGAAAATAGCAGTGGATGTGGCGCTTGATTGCCGAACGAGGGTAACGCGCCGTGGAAAAGGGGAATGGGACGGTGATGACCTAGAGCACACCTACACCATCAAAGGTTGGTACAGGTCCTCAGAAGGGCCCTATAGGATCGATCCCGACAAGAAGGCATACGCGGTGTATGTGGTCTACAGCACGGGGGATTCCTTCCACAGCGAGGAAGGCGAGACCGAGGTCATGATGGTGAACCAGAATTTCGAGATGGTCGAGAAGAATGTCGCCATCTTGGAGCAGGCCACGGGCCCGGTGGACCTCTTCTTGGATGACGGCACGACGTTTCAGATCAGCGTGCCATACGGCGGGTACTTCGAGCACTTGGAACGTGTGGACTATGAACCCATCTCTGAGGTGAGCGCTCGCAAGTGGAAATTGTGGTGACGTTGGCGCCCGTGGCCAACTTATGGAAGTGTAGCTCAGCCCGGTTCAGAGCGCCTGTTTTACAAGCAGGAGGCCGCATAGGTTTACGGGGGTTCGAATCCCTCCACTTCTACAATTGGGACTTAGCTCAGCGGTTCAGAGCGCTTGCGACGAATGGAAGGTCGGTGGCTCGCATCCATCACTCCCCACTATAATTCGTTCAATGGGGAGTTAGCTCAGAGTAGAGCGTCCAGAGCAAGAGGTCGGTGGCTCGTATCCATCAGTCCCAACAACATCAACATTGAGTCACGAGCGTTCAATGGCGTAGGTCTGGGTAGACTACTCGTGTTACATGTGGTTCAAATCCATAAGTAGCCGCAAGCACCGACCATTGCAATGTTGATCATGGTCCCATAGGTTAGCTGGTTCAAACCGCCGAGGTCACATCTCGGAGATCGCCCGTTCGACTCGGGCTGGGACTACAAAATAGTGCTGTCGTCTAGCGGCTAAGGCGGGCGTTTTACATGCGCTTCATCGGGGGTTCGAGTCCCTCCAGCACTACATTTACTATCTTTGCAATACAAATGACACCTATGGACAAGAACGAACTGAAGAAAGAGCTTATGCGGAGCAAGGCGGTGGCTAAGCTCCGGCATTATGCCGGTGGTGAACTGCACTACATGATAGAGTCCGAGAACGGCAAGAGCTACATGTTCTCCATACCTGTGGTGGAGGAACAGACTATGACCATCAATGTGGGTGAGCAGCATGTGGCATCGCACAAAGTGGTGAAGCTGTCATCTGACCTTGGGACCACAGCGTTCAAAATCGAGGAGAAGGCCTCGCTCTTGTGGAGGTGGATAGACAAAGCGATAGACAAGGGTGATTTCATCTCCCTTCCGCTGCCGCCGAGCGGAGTTTTGTTCTACAGTGATATCAAGGCTGGTGACGTTCCATCTGGACCGTCCAGTGCCGAGTGATACGCCCCCGTGGCGGAATTGGTAGACGCGCCTTCCTTAAGAGTTGGTGTCCAAGTGGCGTGCAGGTTCGAGTCCTGTCGGGGGTACAAATGAAGAACACCAATATCAAAGTCGGAGACCAGCTTGAGGTCACGGTCTATAGCGAGATATGCTGTGACCTCTGTGGTGATGTTATCCACAATCATATCGACTGTCCTGTCTGTAATGCGGTTTATGCCGCCACAGACAAATACTGTCATCTGTATGAGGAGAAGGAGTTGACCTGTGAAGTGTGCGGAACCGTCTTCGCTAAGACAAGCGAGAGTTGGTACTACGACTGTACGGCACAGGTGGTGTCGTTGAAGGATTAAGGCCTCGTAGCTCAACTGGATAGAGCTTCAGACTACGAATCTGAGGGTTGGGGGTTCGAATCCCTCCGAGGTCACATGTTACACTTGGTACAAAAGAACGTGTTCGGCTACAAGCATTACGAGATGCTGACCGACGCGCTTGATCGCATGGGATTGCGCCATCAAGTGGTACAGTTCCGACCATTCTACTCTAAGGATCTGCTCAATGAAGATGAGACGCCGATCTCTGTGGACACCACCAACGTGTTCTGCTGGGGCTCGGTGAAGCTCGCCCACGTGGGCCGCGACCAAGGATGGCGGCCGGGGTCGCTGATGAATGACAACCACGACTACCGCGTATATGCCCAGCACTATGGAGATGAGATGCTCAACGCCGACAGTCAAATAGTGAGGTTCGGTGAGAGTTTCACCGCCCCGAGCTATGTGTTCTTCGCCCGACCTTGCGGGGACACCAAGACGTTCGGCGGCCAATGCTTCATCCCCACCTCGTGGGAGGAGTTCGTCAAGCATGCGCTGTCGCAGAAAGGCGTCAACTCAACGCTCAGCGAGGACACGATGGTGCAGATCTCCAGCCACAAGGTCATCGAGCGCGAGTTCAGGGTCTGGGTGGTGAAGGGGAAGGTGGTCACGGCGTCGCAGTACAAGATCGGAACCAAGGTGGTCCACTCGCATTGTTCCGAGCCGATGGTGCTGGAGTATGCGCAGAAGGTGGTTGACCTCTATCAGCCCGCCGAGGCGTTCGTCCTCGACGTGTGCATGACCGATGGAGGAATGAAGGTCGTGGAGGTAAATTGCATCAACTGCGCTGGTTTCTACGAGACTGACCTTCAGAAGCTCCTCGCGGCGATCGAGGATGCCTTCGGTGAAAATTGATGCGCTGTGCCTATATTTGCTTATCAAAGGATAGCAAATGGAAAAGTACAGAGTAACACTCGTGGTGACCGATGAGCACGGGAAGTCGATCGGCAGGACCACGGTCTCCTCCGAGCACATCGATGACGTGAGGGCCTATCATGGTGTGTCCGCGCTGGATGAGGCATTGAACGTCCTGCTGAAGGAAGTGGAAGACCAAAAAGTGAAATGAGCATGAGCAGTATGAAACGCACATTGATCACCATGGGGGCTTTTGCCGCCGCGTTCACCATCACCTTGATACCCGTCACTGGGTTCTCGTTGAAGTCGTGGGCCATCGCCAGCATCCTGTCGGTGTTCGCCACGTTCTTGGGGGATATCCTTCGGGCGGTGTCGGACAAGGGATGTGGAGGCAACTGCAAATGCAAAGACAACGGCCAAAGCAGCGGTAAAGGCAAAAGCTTGCTCAATGGATAGTCTGCGCGTCAACGTCCTGAACCAGAACGGGACCATCCATCTTGAGTTGGAAGAGATCCAATTGGCGAATCTGGAGCACACCTATAATGGCATAGAGCCGCTATTGGAGTTGATCGTGTTGATGCTTGAACAGCACGAAGGAGTAAGAGAAGAGGCGGCAGAAGACGCGGGTGATGGCGTGTGGTACAACTACATGTATGACCTGATCCTCGTGCGTAATCATGAGGACATCAGAAAGGTCAGAGCTAAGCGATTCGATGACGTGATAGACGCCTTCAGAACGCTTATAGAATGATCGGGAGTGGCAACGTCCTCGACAAGAGCGTGGTCCTAACGGATGCGCTGGACCGCCTGAGAGGCGGAACGTTGCGAATGGCTCTGTGCTGGAACTGGTATACAGCGGCGTTTGAGAGGCGTCGGCCCGTAAGGGCGTGAGGGTTCGATCCCCTTCAGAGTCACAAATTGGTAAACTCATGCTATTTAATGGCATGAATAAGTCTACCAAATACACAAAGGACAGAATTGAAGAAGCTGTAAAGAAGAGTGTTTCACTGGCTGAAACAATCAGAAATCTAGGAATAAAATGGTCTGGAGGCCAACAGCAGAATCTAAAGAGATGGATTAAGATATACGAACTGGACACTTCTCATTTTTTTGGCCAAGCAGCCAATAGAGGTGAAAAACATGTTGGTGGAGCCAAGAAGAAACATTGGTCACAAAGACTGGTATTGAGGCCAGATAACAATCGTAGGGAAAGTGCATACAAATTAAGACGAGCCCTCATCGAATCAGGAAGAGAATACAAGTGTGAAGGATGTGGAAATGAAGGCGAGTGGCAAGGAAAACCTCTTATGCTTCAAGTGGATCACAATGATGGAAACTGGAACAACAACACCAAGGAGAATTTGAAATTCATGTGCCCCAACTGTCATACACAAACAGAAGGTTGGAGTGGTAGTAAAGGCGGATCCGATATCACTTCTACTGCCAAGCGAGACAGAGAAAGAAGAAAAGAGAAAAAACTGGGTCTGTAGTTCAATGGTAGAATGGCATGTTGAAAACCAAGCCCATGCGCTAACTGTCTGCGTAGCTAACAGCGGTTGCATGGATGTCCAGAGAATGGACTTCAGGTAGAAACACATGAAGGTTGCGGGTTCGATCCCCGTCAGGTCCACTAATGCCCCCGTATCCGGACGGTCTTCGAAACCGTACTAGGTAATGGATGTGAATGAGGGTTCAACTCCCTCCGGGGGTACAATGGCCCCGTGCCGGAATTGGTATACGGCCTGCTCTCAGAAAGCAGGGCTCGAAAGAGCGTGTGGGTTCGAGTCCCACCGGGGTCACAATTACTATCTTTGCTCAATGGAAGAGACACTCACATTGGACCGGATCGCCTACCGCTCCATCTATGACTATGCGGCGTTTTTCATGGGTCAACTCAAGGGTAAGACCAAAGAGGAGTTCGAACTTCTCATTCGACGCGTCAAAAGTCAGGTACCGCAGATCAAAGAGATGGCCTACGCATTCGATGAGAGTCTGTGGCCTCCTGATGTGCCGGAGTGGCATAACAATCTCATCAGATTCGATGTGCAACTGTATAACCGCATAGGGTACTTGAGCATGAGAATGGCGGTGGACCGTGGTATAGATCAAGAGTTGGTCTCGGCGCCGCTGCCGACGACGAAGTGGTATCTGGAATAAATGCCCGCATGGTGTAACTGGTAAACGCGGCAGTTTCAAAAACTGTTTTGTGAGGGTTCGAATCCCTCTGTGGGTACGATCTATTCAAGGAAACGATATGTCGCTCAGTGCAACAACAATGGAAACAGACGTAAGAACTCATGCAACAGCGATATCTCATCGATACGCCTCCTCCTACCATATCGGGGAAGGCAACCGGCTCTGGCGGTGCCAAAGCCAGCCTGCACTGCGGGCACATCTTCTCATACACACAGGCTGATCTCATAGCCTCGTATCATCGCATGACGGGTGCAGCGCTGCTGTACCCGTTCTGTTTTGACTGCAACGGGCTCCCCACAGAGAAGCTCGCGCAGGCCAATGGCCACTATGATCAAGAGTCGATCGCGAAGTTCGCCATAGGCGCCTCCGAGAGTTATCGAACGCTCTTTCGCGACATCGGCATCCAGTACTCTCCCCATGAGTACAACACGATAGGACCCATGGCCAAGGCGATCGCCGAGTTGTCCTTCGAGGACCTCAAGCGGAAGGGTCTGGTCTACAAGAAGGAGACGGAGTTCTGGTGGTGCCCCAAGATGGAGACCTCCATCTCACAGTCGGAACTCACCGAGGACGGACGCTATGAGCGCAGCGGCGAGAAGGCCATTCTGAAGACCGGAGAGGGATGGTTCATCGCTATTATGGACCACTTGCCGGAGATACGCCGCATGATCAACGCCATCGAGTGGAAGCCCGAGCACTTCAAGTATCGCCTCCTCTCGTGGATGGATGGTCTCCAGTGGGATTGGAGCATCTCGCGCGAGCGAAAGTTCGGCATCCCCATTCCGGGGGAGCCCGGAATGGTGTTCGACACGTGGTTCACCTCATCGCTCACCCCGCAGCTTGCATGGGCCTCCGAGACGGGCGAGCCATCGCTCTCGTGCCCCATCTTCGACCTGCGCTATCAGGCGCACGACATTATCCGCACGTGGGCGCTGTTCACCATCATCAAGTCGCTCTACCACAATGAGCAGATCCCATGGAGGACGATACTCATCACGGGGCACGCGCTCAGTCCGGGCGGGGACAGGCCATCGAAGTCCAAGGGCAACTTCATGGACCCCTATCACTACATCAATGCGCACGGGCCGCACGGGCTCCGCTATTGGGCCACTCAGAACGCTCCGGGGACCGACACCCTCATTGACGAGGAGACGATGAAGCAGGACAAGCGCTTGTCGATCAAATTGACCAACGCCGAGCGCTTCATCCAGATGCAGCGGGAGCGTGGTATGTCAGGACGGAATGAGGCCATGGAGCAGGCGTGGAAAGAGACCGCCACGGCCTTCGGAACCCATATGGAGGCCATGGACTGGCATAAGGCATTTGACGCGCTGAACGGCTTCTTTTGGGACAGGTTCTGTTCGGAGTTCATCGAGACCTCCAAGAAGGAGCCAGCGACGGACTCACTCCACGACATCATGCAGGCGATGAAGCCTTACTTCACGATGATGTTCCGGCTTTAGTCTTGTGTATCCTCGCCATCGGTCGGAGATACTCATAGAAGAACTGCTGCTCGTAGGTCTTGATGAAGCCCAAGGCTTCCTCCGGTGAGGCGAAGACGCGGTCCTTCGGGGTGTTGTAGACCAGACGGCGCATGAAGTACTGCGCGAGGCGACTCCTCACGTCCTTGAGGGAATAGGGCACCTTGTTGGCCTGCAATATGCGTTCGATCTCATTGTCGGACGTTGGCTCAGGCTTCTGGGAGAAGTCCGGTAATACAAGGTCCTTCTTCATGTAGAACTCTCCATTCTTGTTCACGCGCAGGCGCTCAGGAGATATGGCGTCATTGGTCCAGTGCAAGCGGATGTTCATCCCATCCTCCTGCGCCAAGAAGTGGATTACCTCCTCGATGCCTCCCTCCTGAATGAAGAAGTCTGGCACCTCCTGTTGGATGTAAGGCAGGTGCTGGTTCATGATGGTGAGGTTCGCCTTCTTCGCATCGCGGGTGAGAGCCTCCTCTCTGGCTCCTTCGAGGGTCTCGAAGAAGCTGCTGACGATCTTGCCTTCCTTCTTGCTGTAGACGAAGAAATTGGGCCTCGTGATGCCGTGCTTCTTGACGATGGCGTAGTCATCGTTCACATCGATGGTCTCATCGGGTGGGACATAGTCCTCCAGAATGGTGCGGATGAGTTTGCGCAGGTTCATTCGTACTTCCATGGTGTCCATCCTTTTTTGGTCAACTCATACCATCCATCTCCCTCGGGAGGACACTCGTTCTCCACCTCTATCTCGATGAGGTCCGTCGCATCATAGTCCTTGGCGATGGCGCCCCTCATGTACGCGATGAGTTCCTCATCATCGAATGGGCTGGAGTCCCCGAGGCACACGAACACCTTGTTCTCCTTGGGGATGACGTAGGTGTCGCCATATTCCCCGTTGCACATGATGGAGATGGCCTTGGCGTACTGCTCCAGCTTATTCATGTCGATGGCGGAGGATTCCATAGAGGAACTCTCGCCCGCCAAGAGCATTTCTTGGATGGTGCTGGTGACCAGCGACCTCAGGTTGTCCATGCCTCTAAATAGAGGCGGATCATGTCGGAGATTCTGCGCGGTGCCCCTCGAAGAACTCGTCGAGCGTCTGGATGTCGTGCTCTTGGAACTCCAACGTCACAACCTCGAACTTTTGCCCCTCGAAAATGACCGTGGTCTCGTAGGGATAGAGGGGAGGGTCTGG
>JACCDT010848991.1_pt1 | contig 42110 bp, 48 predicted proteins | sample 7446291 | NCBI WGS metagenome assembly JACCDT01 (sample SAMN15323446, study PRJNA562643) | freshwater metagenome | isolation source: river surface water | place: USA:Blue River Watershed | collected 2017-08-17
ATACAGTTAATAATAATAATCATAAAATAGATGATGATTATTATTATGAAATAAATAAATATAAAAATTATTGATTTTATTTTTAAATTTTCTCCCCAATCATATGTACAATTAGTCAAAAATTCCTTACTTTTATTTAACTTATATCTTTTTATAAATTATATATATGTACAATTAGTAAGAAATTCCTTGTTTTTATGTACAATTAGTCAAAAATTCCTTGCTATAAATGTACAATTAGTTCAAAATTCCTTACTATTAATTTATTATTAATTAAAAAAATTCAATTAATTAAAAATTATTAATTTTATTTTTAATTTTTCTCCCCAATCATATGTACAATTAGTCAAAAATTCCTTACTTTTAGTTAACTTATATCTTTTTTTATTTTATATATATGTACAATTAGTAAGAAATTCCTTGTTTTTATGTACAATTAGTTCAAAATTCCTTGCTATAAATGTATAATTAGTTCAAAATTCCTTATATATTATACTGATATATAATATATGTATATATGTGAAGAGTGTAATAAAAGTTTTAAATTAAAAATAGATTATACAAGACATATAAATCGTAAAATTAAATGTAATAAAGATGAAAATAAATGTTTTAAATGTAATAGAATATTTAAATCAATAATACATTTAAAAAATCATTTAAATAAAATTAAATCTTGTGATAATAATCAATTATATATTTGTACAATATGTAATAAACAATATATAACTAAACGAAATTATAATAAACATATAAAAATTCATAATAATGATATACAAAATAATGAAGAAATAATAGAAAAGAATATACAAATTAATAATCATAATCATAATATAAATAGTAATAATGTATATCATATTAATTTAACAATTAATAAATTTGGTAATGAAGATAGAACATATTTAACAAAAGAAAAAATATTAAATATATTAAATATGGGATTTCAATCTATTCCAGAATTAATTAAAGAAACTCATTTTAATAAAGATTATCCACAAAATCATAATATATATATTACAAATTTAAATAAAAAAACATTATTAATATATGATGGTGATAGATGGTTATTAACTCCTAAAGATAGTATATTAAATGATATTATACTTAATAATGAAGAATTTATTATAAATAATTATGATGAATTAAAAGAAAAATTATCAATACAAGCAGTTAATAGATTAGATAAATTTATAAGTGAAATTGATAATCCTGATTATATCTATTTATTAAAAGATACAATCCAATTAATATTATATAATTATCGAGATATTATTGAACATACAAAACATGCAATGCAAAAAATACAAAATAAAAAAAATACTATTTTAATAAAACAATAATAATAAATTTATTTATAAAAAATATCTTTTGATTTATTCTTCCAATATTTCTCTGCTTCAAATTCCATTTTTGCTAATCTTTTATAATAATCTGGATATTCTAATAAATGTGCAATAACTATTTGTGCTGTTAATATTATATTATTATTTGTTATATTTGTCGTTGTTCCAAATTGTTTTCCATGTTCTAATTCTACATTTAATCCATATATCCATTCATCAATTTTGATTTTAGTTAAATCAATTTTAAATTTTGTTGCTAATTGTTCCGCTTGTTTTTTATTAATCTTCATATATTATATTATTATTTATTCTCTAAATCTAAAAATTCAAAATATGTTTTTTGTTCTTTCTTATATATTTTATTATATGTTTTTATAAATTCTTTTTTATTCATATAATTATATTTATCATTATATAATTTATTTCTTGTTAATTCTAAATATATTAATGGTAATGCTTTTATTGTTGATTTATTATTTATAGAATTTATTGTATATATCATATAGCGTTTTAATTGTTTTTTCATTATATAAAAAATGACTTTTCAATTGTTTATATATATACAACATAATATAAGATACATATGAAATTAAAAACTTTATTATTTGAAAATAAAAACAAATTTAAATTATTTGATCATTTTGATGATACAGAAATACAAGTATTTACAAAACGATATTTTCATAAAATGAACATTAATATTAAAGTTTTATCTGATTTATTACAATATAAATTTAAAAAATCTAATATTTATGATATTTTAATTTTAGCAGACTTTTTACAATATAAAGAAATTGATAATTTAATTTTAGAAATACAAATTGCTATATTAGATAAAAATATTGAATTATCATCATCTTATCCATCTTTGCTTATAATGGACAAATTTTTTGAACATGAATATGATGAAAATAATATTTTATGTGGTTTCAATGAATGTATATCTAATGGTATATGTAGTTGTTCTTTAGAACATACAACAACAGTTGAGATTTCAACAAATATTAATCATATATGTTGTTATGAATATTTAACAAGATATAAAAATAAAGAATATATAACACCTAATAAAAATATAACATTAATTGATCGTTTATGTGTCCATGATTGGAATTTAGATTTTATAAAATATTTATTAAATAAAAATTTACCACTTACAATTATGGGATATTTACATGCATGTCAAAAAGATTATTTAGAAATGTTTGAATATTTATTATCATTAAATCAACCTATAAAATATAATGGCGAAATAATAACAACATATGAAAATAAACCAGTTATGACATTTTTATTTGATAACGCAATTCAATGTTTATCATATAAAATTGTTAAATATTTATTTTCAAATAAATATACATGTGATGATGAGAATCTTGATTGGGCAGTTTATAATTCTTATATAGAGATGATTAAAATATTACTTGATAATAATATGTCCTATTCAATTGATACATTACATTATATTAATTCAGAAGTTAAAGAATTATTAAGTAAATATCCAAATTTATTATTTATTGGTGAAAACTATCATGATAAAATTTGTAATTGTAATTATGATGAATCAATTACAAAATGTATGTATGAAGATGATGGTCTTGAATTGCATATAAAGGAACTATTTAAAAAATGATTTATTTATAGTTTAGTATTATAGTAATTTATAGTATTAATATAATGACTGATACAATTGATACAACTAAAACTAAAAAAATAAATAAAACAAAAAACAAATGCAAAGAAACAAAAAATTTTTTATGTTTAAATATAAATTGTCAAGATTGCTTCAATAAATCTTTTGCGACACGGAAATTAGCAAAATTATGGAGTGATAAAAATGAATTAAAACCGTTTATGGTTTTACGAAAATCTGATAAAGAATTTATATTTTATTGTAAAATATGTGATCATGAATTTAATAAAAAACCACATTGTATAACAGATAATACAGATTGTCCATATTGTTTTGGTAGTGCATTATGTATAAATAATTCATGTAATTTTTGTTTTAATAGATCATTTGCTTCACATGAAAAATCTAAATATTTAAGTCCAAATAATTTAATTTCACCAAGAAATATTACTATATCATCTGGTATTAAACTTGATTTTATTTGTAATATTTGTAATCATACATTTAATAGTGCAGTTGATGAAATTACTGGACATGATAATACATGGTGTCCATATTGTGCAAACAAAAAATTATGTAATAATGAAAGTTGTATTTTATGTTATAATAAATCATTTGCATCTCATGAAAAGGCAAAGTATTGGAGTTCATTAAATACATGTACTTCACGAGATGTATGTATGGGAGCTAAAAAAATGTATAAATTTAATTGTTCTCTATGTAAACATGAAATTTTAAAAGAATTAAAAAGCATTAAACGAGGTGAATGGTGTCCATATTGTGCAATACCATCTCGTATATTATGTTCGGATGATAATTGCGAACATTGTTTTCAACGTTCATTTGCATCTCATCCAAAATCAGTATATTGGAGTGATAATAATGATAAAACACCTCGTGAAGTATTTAAAAATTCTGGTGTTAAATATAAATTTATTTGTGGGACATGCGAACATGAATTTGCATCAACATTAACTAACATTAATCAAGGAGATAATTGGTGTCCTTTTTGTAATACGCAGACTGAAACCATTGTGTATGATTTTTTAAAAAGGTTATATCCAAATACAATTTTTCAATTTAAAAATCCAACATGTAAATTTAAAAATGAATTACCTTTTGATTATTGTATACCTGATTATAATATTATTATTGAATTAGATGGTTATCAACATTTTAAACAATGTGGTAATTGGGTTAATGTAGATTTTTGCAAACAACGAGATAAAGATAAACAACAGTGGGCAAACAATAATAACTATTCAACAATAAGATTAATGCAAAATGATGTATGGTTTAATAGATATGATTGGAAAACAGAATTAATTAATAATATTAACAAAATTAATTCAGAAAAGAAAATACAAAATATTTATATGTGTAAAAATAATGAATATCATCATTTTACTATTTAATTTATATATATAATAAATATTTCTATAATAATTATTTCCCCCCCCATTCCGGTTAGGATGCAAAACTTTTACCTCCCATGCCCGAAACAATTCGAAGAACGTTATAATCAGTTGCGAAAACATGGAGAACAGTGCCAGTAAATACATCAAGGGGAATTGTATTAGCATTTAGAGTACCTGCAGCAGAATAGCGAACATCATCTTGAGTTGTGAATTTAAGATGTGCGGTATCAATACGGGAGAAATTGCAGGTTCCTGATGGTTGATGGGGTTCTGGACGAAGTGAGAATGAGTAATGATTAACACCATCAGCTGGTGTATGTGTGTGGTGTTGCCATGGTTGAACGTAATTGTGATATGCTCCTGATAATTCTGCATAACGATCATTACCATTAATAACAATTTTAGCTTTCTTGACAAATAATCCATTTCCTGCAAGAGTTAATCCATAATTAAATGGCATGCGTGCATATACATCTGATACTTTACCGCGAGGGCATCGGTTATCAGTTAACATGCAAAGAGGGATTGATGCATTTGCCATTGAAAGTGAATGACTATTCACAGTAATTTGGAATGTTGTCTTGAAGTATAAATTATCAAGTGGATTAGCAGCAGATCCAGTTGTTGACGCCCATGATACACCTACAACAACCGTTACATCATTTACAAAATCAGCAAGATTAATACCTCCACTGCTCATTAATACATCTTTAATTAATCCAACTTGTACAGTTGAAATATATGAATAATCAGTTTCAGATCCAGTTGGATCAACATCTAATAAAAATCGTACTGTCATTTGATGTGTTCCTCCTGTTGTTGGTGTGAAAATTACTGTCTTGTATGTACCCTCAGTTGTTAATGAAACTACTGAATAGGTTGATGCATCTGATGGGCAGCATGGATCAACTGCTAACAGATTATCACTTGCATCTCCAGAATCACTTAATGTGCATTTAGGTGGAATTAACATTCCATTCACTAAATTCGCTGCAACTTGATTTAAAAATACTGCTTGTTCAGCAGGGGTATCTAGATATGGTGCCCACGCTAACCATGAACTTACACTTCCATTGCATCCATTACCATTCCAAACACCAAGATTTGGAACCCAAATAAGTTCTTTAACTGGATGATTGAAATCTAATTTAATTGATTGGGAACTAAATGGGTTTGTTGATGGTCCATTTAGAGTTTGTGGTCCTGGATATTGTAATTCTTCAAATAAATATTCATGTCCATATTGTGCAAATCGGCGTCGTTCATCACCTCCTAAATATACATAATCAATTAGTAATGATGCATAGCAAAATGTTGCACATGAAAATGTTGGGGCAACACCAACGCAAATTTCATTGCAATTCGCTGTTGGTGTATTTGTTGAACAAATCACTGGAAGACATGCTCCACATGTTGCTGTTCCACATGCTGTTGTTGATGATACTAATTGTGGGGATCCTAATGTGTAATTAACAAGACGATCCATTGTTTCAAATTCAATGTATAATCGAACTTCATGATATTGAAGTGCAATTAATGGGAGTGCTAATCCATAATTACGATTGAACCAAAATTGTAGTGGAATAAATAATTCATATTGTGTTGTAATTCCTCCTGGTGTTAATGTGGTTAGTTCTGGTACATCACCAATCATTTTAGCATATCCTCGCATTTGTTCTTCTGTGTGTGTTAATTCATATAATACATCTAACCATACTCCCCAGTGTTTATCAATTTGAGCACCTCCAATTTGTAATTCAACTGATCGGACTAATGCATGACCAATTTTTCGTACCCATGCAAGTGATCCTACAAATCCTGTATTAGCAGCTGTTAATTCAGGAAGTGTTACATGCATATATGTCCTTGTTGCCAAATCTGCATTTCGCAATATCTGTGTATTCGTTCTATTACCAAATCTCGCAGAATCTATACTTACTTCTATAGGTTCCATTGCAAATTCTGTGTATTGTTTATATTCAATTAAAAACCATGTGATTAATGGTAATAATGTTAGGAATGCATCTTGCAGTCCTGTCATTGTGAGCTGTACAACCGCTCCTCCAGTCATATATACTTATATCCGAAAAAAATATTATATCTTTATCAAAAAAAACGCCTTTTTCACTTTTTAATTTAAACTTTTATTATATTAGTTATATATGCTTCTATCATCAAATCATCAAATTTATAATAATTCTATCGAAGAATCACATACTACATATATCAATGAATTATTAAATAATCACGATACAATAGAAAATAAAAAACAACAATTAAATATTTTATATAATTCTCTTGATAATTTAAAACCTGATAATAATTATTTAAAAAATCGTTTATCCATTTTAAATAATATTAATATTTTGAAAAATAATATTTATAATCTTGAAAATTCCATTGACTTATCTGATTATTATTCTAAAATTGGTTTAACTATTACTGAATATTATACTAATAATTCTGATTCTATTAATAATAATAATGTTATTGATTTGCATGATATACATAATAAAGATAATAATGATGATTTAATTGAATATACTTTAAAACAATTTAAAAATAATAATAAACAAAAAAAACAACCTAAAAAAAGATTACAACAAACCGTTCAAACACATAAATCCATATTAGATTATTTTAATCCTGAAGATATTACTTATGATACTAAATATCATAATAATACAATTGATAAAATTTCATTAAATAATAATTATTTAACATTATTAAATAAATCTCAATTCTCTGATCTTATTAATAAACATAATATGTATATCTGCTCACATTGTAATATTGAAAAAATTTTTCATAATGATGGTTATTATATTTGTCCTAAATGTGGTGAAAGTGAACATATATATATTGAAAATGAATTATTAAATATAAAAGATTCATCAAATAATAAACAAAAATATCCATATAGACGTTTAAATCATTTTAAGGAAAAATTAGCTCAATTTCAAGGTAAAGAAAATTTTGATATTCCTGATTATGTTAAACAAACTATTTATAATCAAATTTATATCAATGGTATCGATAAAAAAAATATCACTCGAGAACTTATTAATAAAATCTTACATGAATTTAAATATTCTTCTTGTTATGAACATTTAACATTTATTTATAAAGAAATAACTAAAAAAAATTTTATTAATATAGATAAATCTATTGAAGATAAATTATGTTCATTGTTTACACAAATGCAAAATGCACATAATAAACATTCTCCACAAACAAGATTAAATTCTATTAATTATTTTTATATAATTAATAAATTATTAAAAATTTTAAATGAACATGAATTAGCTGATAATTTCCCTTTATTAAAAAATAAAGAAAAATTAAGAAACTTAGATAAAATTTGGGAAAATATTTGTGATGATATGGGTTGGGTTTTTTATTCGTCTTTTTAATATATAAATTTATATTCATATATTAATATATGCAAAATCTTAAACATGTCGAAATTAAAAATGATCCTATTATTAAATCACAACAATATTGTTTAATCTCATATATTTTTAATAATAAAGGTTTAATGAAAAAATGTAATTTATGTGGTATTAAAATTCGTGGTGTTTTCAAAACATTTGATGATGCACAACAATATGTTGATGTTATTAAATCTTATGATAATAAATTTGATATTTATTGTGGTGATGTAGTTGGTAAATGTATTCCTATTTTTCCTACTGAAAATGATGTTAAAGAAATTAAATATGATCAAAAAGAATTGACTGAATTAATGAATTCTAAAAATATGAAAAAACCTTTAGATGATAAATATAATCCTTTTGTTTTCACATCTGGAGATGATGATGAATTATATTTTAAAAATGAAGATAAATTAAGTGAAGATCAACCATTAAATAATCAAAATTATGCTTTGGTGTCTTTTTATACTCCTGAATTAGTTAAAAATTGTAGTATTTATTGTATGAAAATTCGAGGTGTTGTTGATTCTATTGATAATGCTAATAAATTATTAAAAAAATTACAACAATATGATGATAATGCATTTCAAATTTTTTATTTACCTGTTGGTAAATGGTGTCCTTTAAATTTTCATACTAAATTAAACCATGATCCTAATGATTTATTAATCCTTAATGAATTAGTGGGTCGCACTTTAAAAGATCGAGAACGTGAATTTAAAGAATATGAAGAACGACACGAATTAGGTAAAAAACAAAAATTACATGAAGTTTATGACGAATCTCTTAAAAATACTAAAGTTGATGATTTAATTAATAAAATTAAATCTGAACAACAACAAACTACAACTAATCCTACAACACAAACAGATGATGTGAAAACACATGAGGTTAATTTAGAAGATGTTATTCAATCTTTAGATAAAGAATTATCAACTGATAAACAACCTCCTAAAAAGAAACCATTTATATATAATGAAAAAAAAGATGGTCATGAAAAACGAAAACGTTTACAAGAAATTTTAAAATCACGCAAAGCAGCATCAACTACTACAAATCCAACTCCAACTAATCCGACACCAACTACAACAGAATTAATAAAACAAGATAATCATGAAAAAGAACAATTAAATAATCATTTAAAAACAACTAATATTAATACAACTAAAATAGAACAACCAAATTCAGAAGTTGATGATCCTGAATTTATTAAATTTAAAAATGATTTTAATTTGAAGGGTTGTGATGTTGATGAAACTAATTATTTTTAAACACGTTCAATTCCTACTTTTTGTTTTTTATAATTATTCATTAATTCATTAATATTTATATTATCTTTTTTATCTTTCCAATTTTTATCTTTATTATTTTTATCATATTCGTGCATTTGTTTACATCCTACACGAATATCTGAACTTTTTAATAATGGTGCTTTATAATACATTACTTTATCATATAATTCTTTATTTGCATGTTGAGTTTTTATTATTACCATACAACCATATGATTTTGTTAATGTTGTAAACACATCTTTAAATAATTCAAATGTTTTAAACATTCCTGCAAATGCATAATATAATCTTTTAATTTCATTATAACTATCATTTGCTAATAAAAATATAAAATCAAAATTTGCTCTCATTTCTATATTTGCAACCATCGAATCTTGTAATAATGTTATATATGTAATCTTCGAATGTCTTCCAGCTAATAATACGCGTGATAATAATTGATCCTTTTTCCATAAATTTTTATCACTCGCACAATCATCCATAATTAATAATAATCTTGGATCAACATGACTATCCACTTCTGCTTTTTGCATTATTTTTTTTTGTCTAAAAAATATTTTTTGTAATATTTTTGGATTATATTTTGAATATACAAATGATTCTGGTACAAATGATGAATACTCGTGATTTAATTCATCCGTTGGTGATATCACTATATGTATTGGTATCTTTTTAAAATGATCCATAATTGCTCTCGCTAATACACTCTTCCCAGAATTCCTTTTCGCAACAATTAAAATTGTCGATCCTGATGGTATCATATCCAAACTAAATGTTTTCATTGGTAAATTACCTTGTTGTAATACATCATTTATATTCATATAATTTATATGGATATTTATACTTTTTTATTATAAACTTATAATATTATATTATATGTCTAATTTTTCTTATTATAATGATGCATTTGAAATTAATTCTGTTGAAAAATCAACTGATGATTCTGTAAATATTCCAATGTCTAATAAAAAATCTAATAAAAAAAATAAAATAAATAATAAAATAGATATAGATAAATCTATATCATTTGAATCTTCAAATAATAAAAATAAAAATGATGATTCTTTACCTTTTGAAAATTCTAATTATAGTGTTTCATTAAATGATCCACCTATTGAATATTTTTATCCTAATATATATAAACATGTTTCTCCAATAAATCCTATATTATTTACATTATGTATTATATTATTTATTATTGTATTGATATTAATATTATTTTTTATTTATAAATAATTTCTGTATTAAAATGCGACCAATCAATTAATATATTTGTATTATTAATTATTGTACTATATATATTTTTTGTTTTTAATTGTCCCTGAATAAAATATAAACAATCTTCTGGTTTATATAATGAATTATTTTGTATATGATCTATTACTGTAAATCTAATTTGAGTTTTTCGTCTTTGTGCAGTATCAACAATTAAATCGCAACATTTTTTATATTCATTATTAAATATTTTTATTAAAAATTCTCTATCTAACGATATTATTTTTTTTATTATTTTTGTATCAAATTCATATATTTCACTTTTAATATTAAATAAATTATTTATATCTAATGTTGTATTTGTTTTATCTTCTATATTCGCATCAAATAAATTGTTTATGTTAAATTCCGTAGAATATTTTGACATATACATATATATGAAAAAAAATTTAAATCATGAACTAAATAATATAATTAATAATTTATTAAATAATAATAATAATAATAAAAATACTTTAGTATTATGTGGTGGTGGAATTCGTGGTGTTGCACATTTAGGGGTTATGAAATATTTAGAAGACGCAAATATTTTACAGTCCATTACTACTTTTATAGGTACTTCTGTTGGTGCATTAATTAATGCATTATATATATTAGGATATTCAATTGATGAATTATATGAAATTATAAGTTCATTAGATTTATCAAAATATATACATATTAATCTTTTTGAATTGGTATCTGAATATGGTGTTGATAATGCAACGGGTTTAAAACATATTTTAATAGAAATGTTTAAAAATAAAAAAATAGATATAAATATTGATTTAGAAAATTTATATTTATTAACTAAAAAAGAATTAATTATTACAACTGTTTGTATTAATACTAAATCACTTTGTTATTTATCTCATAAAACTTATCCAAAAATTCCTTTATTAACAGCAATTTTAATGTCTATATCAATACCATTTTTATTTACACCTGTATTATATAATAATAATTATTATTGTGATGGTGGATTAATGAATAATTATCCTATTAATTATTTATCAAATATTAAAAATTGTATTGGTGTTTGTTTTGATTCTCAATTAAATAATGATACATCTATTAATTCATTTATTGATTATTTAAAAAATATTATGTCTTGTCATTTAACTAAAATTAATAAAAAAAAATATTCTAATACTTTATATATTCCTTTGTCAGTCTCTGCTTTTTCATTTGATATTTCATTAAATGATAAAAAAATGTTATTTGAACAGGGATATAATTATTGTTCAAACAATTATAATATAATATTTCGATAAAAATATAAGTATTAAATTATTCATATATATATATAATTATGGCCGATAGATTTGATAAATTCTTTAAACAATCTATAATCCCTGATTTAAAAACATCAATAGGTACTGATATGGGTTGTAATTTAATAGCAAACACAGAAGTATTAAAACCAGAAAATGAAAGATTGCCTTATCAAAAAAAATCGACTTTACCTAAATTTAATAATATTAATAATCAAACTAATGATCATAATAATAATAACAATGCATCACAACATTCAGAACATAAATCAGAACATAAAACAGAACAACAAGATTATACAGAAAAAAAAAATAATAATGATGATGATGAAAATTTAACAGAAGACGAATACATTCAAAGACAATTAGATATGTTGCGTAAATTAGGTGAATTAACACAACAAGGAATTAAATTATCTCAAAATTATAATATTAAATCAGATTATAAAATGATGAAATATGAATATGATTTACGGATGAATATTAAAAATAAAACTATGATGGTTAATTTATTAAATGTTGGTATTTCTGCAATGATTGGATTATTTGAAAGAATGAATGATTCTTATAATTGGTTTGGTATTAAATTTAATGGTGAATGGACTAAACATATTAATAGTAATCAAGGTCCTATTTCAGATGCTTTAAGTGAATTATATGAAAAATATTCTTCACCTACTACAAGTCCTTCTCCTGAATTAAAATTAATTTTAGCATTGGGTATTAGTTGTGTAACTACTGTTCAACATATTAAAAATTCAAGTACTACTGATAATACTTTAAATGAACTTGAAAAACTTAAAAAACAACAACAAGAACTTGAACTTAATAAACAAAAACAAGATTTAGCACAAAAAGAACATCAATTATATGTTCAACAACAACAAATGCAAGCACAACATCAAACAAGAGAAAATAAAGAACATGATGCATTAACTCAGCAATTACAACAAATTAATGAAATAAAACAAAAAAATATTATTAAAAAATCTCAATTAGATAATTTATCTGCTGGATTAAATTTTACTGAAAGTAAAGTTCTATCTGAAAGTGATTCCTCAATAACTTCAGATAGTGAAAATTCTGTTAAAATGTCTCAAAATAAATTAATCTCGCATGTTTCTTCCATTGAATCTAATGAAATTCAAAAACCAAAACAAAAACCAAAACCTAAACCAAAAGGTAAAACACGAAAACAAATAATTATTGATGATTAATATTTATTTAATTTTCTTTTTCTTATCTGATTTATTATTTATACTCGGTTCATTTAATTCTTCTTTATACCATTTATCATATTCATGTTCTAATTCTTCAAGTTCTTTATACCATATATCAGTTTCTTTTAATAATTTATAAGTTTCTAATTCATTATTATGATTTATATAATCTTCATTATATTTTTCTATTTGTTCTAATGTTAATGCAAATAATGGCAATTTAATTAAATAATCATAACTTAATAAATCATCATCATTTTCATTTTCAATATTTATTTTTAACATTGGATATTTATTTTTTACTAATTCATTTAAAATATATTCTTTGTTTTTTCTTTCAATTATTATTTCTTTATTTAATATTTGATTTATAAATTTTATTCTATATTTTATTACATCTAATTTATTTTGTAATATTTTTATATAATATTTCTTTCTATCCTTATATGCATTTAATCTAATATTATAATATTCTTCCATAATTTCAATTACTGAATCATATTTTTTAATTTTATTATTAGTATCATACAAATGCATATTTGATAAATTTATTTTTGATGATAATTCTAAATATTTAATAATACTATCAGATTTATATAATGCTTGTAAATCAGATCTATTAAATTCAATTTCAATATAAATATTATCATTATCACATTTATTTTTAATATTAATAATTTTATTATCATCATTAATTTTTTTATATATCATTTGTTTATAATCATCATGCCAAACATCAATTGGTAATTCAGTTATTACACATGCATCATTAATGATATTATATTTACCATATACTTTAAATGATTTTTTATCAACTTTAAATATATCTCCTTTAAAGTTTTTATACCATGGATTCATTTCTATAAATGTTCCATTTTTAATTTTATTTTTTATATTATTAATAATTTCTTTTGGATTATACATTGGAATATTAGTTGAATATCCTGTTCCAATTCCATTTGTTCCATTAACTAATATCATTGGTATAATTGGATAATATTTTTCAGGTTCAATTTTCATTCCTTCTTCTATCAATGGTTTCAATATACATTCATCTTCTTTTCTAAATATTAAATGAGTTAATGGATTTAAATAACAAAATATATATCTTGGTGCTCCATGATCTTTTCCACCTAATCGTCTTGTCCCAAATTCAGATTTTGGTGCTAATAAATTTATATTATTTCCATTAATATATTTTTGTCCCATTCCTATAATTGCTTCCTTTAATGATTGTTCGCCATGTTTATATGCCGTTTTTTCAGATACTGAAGCAGCTAATAATTCTACTTTAATACATCTTTCTAAACTATTTATTTTTGACATCATTGATACATATAATATTTTACGTTGACATGGTTTTAATCCATCTATAATTTTTGGTATTGATCTTAAATTATCATAATTTGAAAAATGTTTTAAATCTTTATCTATAAACTCACTATATGTTATATTTCTTTTATTATAATCTAATATATTATTTATATCATATTCTTTTAACCATTCTTTTCTTTCTGCTGTATAATCTTTTTCAAATGCCAATTTTAATTTATGATATGATTGAGATTTAGTTATCAAATCATTTGTGGATTTTACTATAATTGATTTTTTTATTTTTTTAGTTGTCTTCATTTCACTAACATCATTTTCAATTATATTCTTTTCCCATATAAATCTAACAATTATATTATTAAAATTTTTAAATAATGCTTTTGCTTCTTCTTTTGATGATGTACCTAATCCTTTATAATATTGTGGTTTTTGATATTTTGTTATATCTTTATCTGATATCCAATCATTATATTCTATTTCTGAATAAAATTCTTTAGGATTTTTTTGCATTTTATCAGATTTTTCATATACCTTAATTAATGGTGTTGCAATAGTATTAATATATCCTTCTATTAATAATAATTCCGGCCAAAAACTATTTATATAATTTATAAATAATCCCTTAATATGTGCTCCATCTACATCCTGATCTGTTAATATTAATATTTTACTATATCTTAATTTACTAACATTATCATATTTTTCACCATGTTTTAATCCTAATATCATATTAATATTTTTTAATTCTGTTGATTCTAAATATTTATCAATTGATGTACAATTTCTTGTATTTAATAATTTTCCTTTTAATGGAAACACTCCTATTAATTCTTCACTTACTACATTCCTTCCATTTAATGCAAATGTTTTTGCTGAATCACCTTCTGTAAATATCATTATTGTTCTTGGATCTTTTTTTCCTTCTAATACATATAATGCATCTTCTAATTTAGGTATATCTAAAATGATATGTTTATTTTTTCCTCCAGATGTATTAATATTCCCATTTGTTTTTTTTAATAATTTCTGATTCGCAATTTCTAATAATTCTTTTATATATTCTACTAATTTTGTTTCATTTATTATTTTTTCATATATATTTGATTTAATTATATATTTTTGTTTGTATGTCTTTATTGGAGTTGTTAATTCATCTTTTGATTGTGATTGAAAATCTGGATTTACAATTACTGCATTTATAAATATGTCAATATTATTTTTAATATAATTCGGTTTTATATTTAATAATTTATGTTTCGTCTCTAATATATTCGTTATATTTTCTGTTATTTGATTTGTTATATATTTCATATGTGTCCCATTATTATATGTACATATACTATTAACAAATGATATATATAATGGTTTATCTTGTTCATTTTCTTTTACTATTAATCCAATATCCCAATTATCTATAGTTGTTGTTATAATATTAATATCATTTTCATAATATAATTTTACATAATCTTCTAATTTTTTAATTTTAATTAGTTCATCATTAAAATATATTTTAACATTCTTATTTGTACATAATGATATATCATATGCTCTTTTTTCAAATAATTTCATTATATCATCACTTAATTCTTTCATGTTTAATCTTTTTAAATCTGGAATAAATGATATTTTTGTATATTGTTCTTTTTTACTTTTTTTAATAATAGGTTCTGTTTTATTATACATATTTTTTTCAAATATTTGTTCATATTCATTAACTCCATCACATGTTTCAACTGTAAATTTTGTTGACCATATATTTGTTAATTTAATACCTAATCCATATTTTCCTCCAGTTATTCTTTCTTCATCTTTATCATAATTTGTTGATGTTAATAAATTACCGAAAATTAATTCTGGTACATATATACCATGTTCTTTATGAATTTTAATTGGTATTCCATCACCATTATTATAAATTGTTATTTGATTCTTTTTTTTATCAATATTAATTTTTATAATATTACAGTCTTTACAATTTATTGTATGATCTCTCGCATTTACTAATGCCTCATCATATAATTTATATAATGCTGGATTAAATATTATATTCTTTTTTATAATCTTGTCATCCTCTTTTATATACATTTCGCTCTCATCATTATTTATTGAACCAATATACATATCAGGTTTTTCTAATACATGTTCATGATGAGACATTTTTTGATATTTCTCTTCAATCGTTTTTGACATTATTTATATATTATTTATGTTTAATGATTTATATTTTTTTTTTTTCATTTTTTTATTATACTGTTATTATATGTCTTCCACTAAAATTATTCCAACAACAACCAGACAAAATATTAATTATATTAATTATGGCGTTAGTCTTAAAAATGATTATCGAGATATAAATTTAACTGAAATCTTTTATAATATTGATAGTAATCAACGACAAAAATGTGATTCTTATATTACTAAAGGTCAAATTGCATTAAATAAACTATCAATGACTTTTACTACTTCACCTATTATTAATAATATTTATTATAATCTATTAACTTTTAATGTTGCAAATTCATTAACTACATCTAATAAAATAATTCCTCAAAATATTAATCCTGATCCTATTGCTATTAAAACTAAATGGTTTAATTCATCTAATATATCATCTGATTTATTTACTTTTACTATTGGATATTCATATGTTGTATTTTATTGTAATTTTAATTCTTCATATTCATCATCTTATAATCCCTATTTTATTTTTAATAATATAAAATTTTCAGATCTTCAATCTTATGATACTACACATATGTTAATCACTATTTCTAATTATTCTGATAGTTCTAATAAATTTATTGGTAATGTTCCTATTAATTGGTTAAATTCTTCTCATCAAATTTATTTTACTAATCCTGATTCAACAAGTTCCTTCGAAATTAATGCTCCTAATTCTGATGGTATTGTTTCTACTTTAAATGGATTTTATATTAAATTAGATCAACCTTTTTCAGGGGTTTATTCTCTTGCTGATACTTATATTACTATGAATTTCAATTATATAGGAGGTATATTATTATCTGAATTATCAAAACCTCTTTCTATATATTCATCAACTAAAAATAGTTTTAGTGTTATTGTTAGTCGACAACCTTATTATAATATTCCATTTTTAAATAAATCACATATGTATGTTGATTTAATTGATAATATAATAGCAGGATGTCCTAATAGTAATAATTTTATTATTAATGCTTCTTTTAATAATGTTGTATCCCTTGAAGTTTATAATAATACTTTACCTTTATTTGATTATACAATAGATAATGTTATTAATACATTTTATTGGCAAAATATTAATGATGATGTTATTTATTCTGTTAAATTACCATATGGTAAATATAATGCACAAAATTTAATTCTTAAATTAGAAAATTTAATAAATAATACATTATATCAAAATACTTTATATTCATATCCATTTTTAAATAAAAATTATATGAAAATTTCAATTGATGATCAACAAAATATTACATTTAAAAATTATTTACCTTCTAATATTAAACAACCCATTCAATCTATATCGCCATCTCCTCCACCAACTGGTGTTGGTTTTTCAACTTATATACTTACTATTTTACATTATAATCATAATCTCATTGTTGGTGATTCTGTTTTATTTGATAATTTTGTTGCAGATTTAGGTATTAGTGAACAGTATTTAAATGGAGTTCATACAATAACATCAATTATATCTATTAATACATATACAATTACATTATCTAATGTTACATTAATAGATAATAGAGTTGCTACTTTTGGTGGTGAAAATACATTTGTGTATATACCACTTAAAACACGTTTTTTCTTTGAAAGTAGACATTCTATTTATCGTCAATTAGGTTTTCGTGGTCAACAAAATCGTGCAGATATGATTACAAATTATAATACTGTTATTACTAATAATGATTTATATGCAAATGAACTAGTACCACCTGATACTATTATTCATCATACGCCATTAAAATTAAATATTATTGATTATTATTTAATTAAATTAAATAATTTTAATAATATTTTTTATAATTCTGAAACATATTTTTGTAAAATTAATAATCAATCATATTATAATACTTTCATTCCTATTAAATATTCTCCACATACTGCATTTGATATTAATTTTTTTCATGTTGAATTATTTAATCAAAATAATGAACCTGCTGATATCGATAATCTTGAATATTCGCTACTTATTAAAATAACATTATTAGATTATGTTCCAAATAATACTTATATTAATCAAAAATTAGATGTTCGTTAATTTGTTTTTAATAATAACACAGTTAATATAACAATAACACCTATTACAACCATTGCTAAGATTATCATATGTGTTAATATATATGGATATGTATATTCGTGTATAATTTCCATAATTGGTTTTACTAAATGTGTATTAATTATTTCTTGATGTTTATTTTTTTTTAATTCTAAACAACATGATTTAATAATAGATTTAATAATTTTATCTTGTGATTCCATATTATATTTTTTTTATAAAAAAATGATATTTTAACCTTATCATTTCATTTAAATATTAATTATAATATATTATGAATTCAAAAAGAGGACGTCCTCCAAAATGTAAAATTAATAATGATTTACCTATTATTCGTAATATACCATCTGTATCTATTCCTAATAATATTCATCAAAGTATTGTTCTTAATTTTAATGATGTTTCAGATGATGAGCAACCAACACAATCATCTGTTTCTGATATTAAAAATTCCACAATTGATGATACATCTTTTGTTGATAATGAAAATAATAATAATGATAATAATGATTCTCATTTAAAAAAAATTATTCACAATCAAAATATTTTAATTGAAAAATTAAGAAAAAAAATTAATGATTCTTCAAATACAAATATTCATTCACAATATACTTCTCAACTTATGAAAAATATAGAAACAAAGAATTGTAATTTACATCTTATTGATTATACTACACAAAATACTATTACTTTAGAACCAACTGATATTTGTTGTTGGTGGTGTACAGAACCTTTTACTAATTTACCTTGTTTTCTTCCACAATCAAATATTAATAATATCTTTTATGTTTTTGGTTGTTTCTGTTCATATAATTGTGCTTATTCTTATAATATATCTTTAAATGATAATTATACATCAACAAGAACACGATTATTAAATAATTTATGTAAAATATTATTTAATAATAATGATATTATATTAATACCTGCACCTAAAAAAGAAATTCTTAAAAAATATGGCGGTACTTTAACGATTGAACAATATCGTGATCCATTTGTACAATCACATTCATCATTTGCTATTACAATTCCTCCTATTATTGAATTATCAATTCTTATTACTGAAACTCCCAAAAATATTTGTTAAATAATAATAACCTTGTAAAAATGCATCACATAAATCATCTTTTTTTTTATATTTATTTAGAATTTCTTTATCTTTATCAGAAATTAATTCTAAACAATATTTTATACTTAGATTTTTTGTTGTTTTATATATTTTATTTTCATTTGTATTTTCTAATATTTCAGTACTTTCTTCTTTTACTTTTAATTTTCGTGATGGTGCTATTAATTTTATTTCATATTTATATTTATTATCTAATTTTCTTAATATAAAATATGAATATACTAATATGGATATAGTTTTCATAACTGGATTTTTCATACTTGGTTGATTTTCTATTAATATCATATCAATATCATTAATATCTAATTTATCTAATAATTTATATAATATCATTCCTTTATTTTCAATAGTTGATTTCTCATTTTTTATTAATTTTGTTTTATAATCATTTTTATATTTTTTATTTTCATCTTTATGTGTTTTACACCATCCACCTACTTTTTTGTTATTTAATTTACTTATATATATAGTTTCATTACCACATATATCACATTTTTCTGTATTATTTTTTTCAATTTTATAAATTAATTTATTTTTATGATTATTACAATATATTTTTTTTTCTTTATCATTACTTAGTTCATACATTTTTTTCCCTTTACATTTATCATTATATTCACATTTATTTTTTTCATCATCTATATTTAATAAATCCCAGTGTTCTATTTTATATGTATCTTTTATAGTATTATTTATAATACATAATGCTAAATTTTTAATTCCAATATCAAATGATATTAATTTCATATATTATAAATAAATTAATTATTAAATATTATTAATCATAATAAATTATATTCTGATACAAATAGAATAAATCACTATATTGACGATTACATGTCAGACAATCCCTATCAATATCCTCTTATTATTTAATTTAAATTATATTTTATAATAATATATGGAATTTATATATATTATTATTATAATTTCTATTATTGGAATTTTATTTTGGTATTATAAATATACTCATAAAACTGTAAATTCTCCATCTACACCATCTAATACATCTTCTTCGTCTTCATCAAATGTTAATCCTGATGCAAATACATCTTCAGTATCTTCATCTAATACATCTCCTGCATCCACTGTATCTCCTGCATCCAATATATCACCTGCATCCAATGTATCTCCTGCATCTTCAGTCGTCAAACCACCTCCTGCTTATATTCCATCGACAATTAAAACACCTCCTTTACCAACACCAACACCAACTCCTTCATCATCAACTACCACATCAACAGTATCTCCAATTTCCTCATCATCTGCTTCAACACCTTTATCATCACCTGCTTCTGTACCACCATCATCTTCTTCTACTGCATTTACGCCATCATCTTCAACCGTTCTTTCTCCCATGGATAATCCATTTTTAGCAAATATATTAAAAAAACAACAAGCACTTGACAAAACTATAACACCTACACAAAATTATTATGGTATTTATTTGAATTCTTTTAATCTTTATAAGGAAAAACAATATGTTATTAATTTAAATGGTCAATGGTATGCATTTGATGGCAACCCTTTTAATAATTATATATATTTATTTCATAAATCAGTGTGGTCAAATGCTCCAACAATTTCATTACCAAATATTACAACACAAAATATTTTTGCTACTCAAATTGTACCTCATCCTACTACTAATATACCTATTTTATTAGTTTTCTATACTCCCGGTGTTCCTGCAATTGGTTATGAAATATCACCTGCTGCATATACAGCATATAAATTTAAACCAGAACTTATAAATAAATTTAACACTTCTAAATATCAAAATTTATTAACTAATTATCCCAATTTACCTATTACTCCTCTAATTATTAATTCTTTTTAATTTAATTTAATTTAATTTAATTTAATTTATTTTTCTATATAATTATATATGGATCAATCATTATTAATCCCAATTGTTATAATATTAGGCATTGCAATATATTATTTCTTCTTTTATAATAAACGTATGTATGGATTATATTATGATACAAACTCAAAACTATATGTCATACAATTAAATGGTGAATGGTATGCTTTTGATTCTTCTTATGCTCAATATACCAATTTATTTACTACATCTACAATAACAAATGCACCACAAATAAAATTAGATTCTGATAAATTAAAAAATAAAACACCTATTGGGTATGCCAATATAATACCAACATCAAGTACTAATAATAATCCTGCCCTTGGTCTATTTTTTGATCAATTGAGTGGATGGAATATATATCCAATGTCAGAATCAGTATTTAATAAATATGGTTTCATGGGAACATATAAAAATCATGCCTATTCAGCATTTGCAACCAATTTCTATCCACCAAAAGTAGGCGGATTTACTTTATATTAATATTTTATTATTTTTATTTTATTATTATCATCAATTGAATTATTTTTAATTGTTGTTATATTCAATAATTTATCTATTAAATTATCAGATACATTTTTTATTTTAATATTATTATCACCACCACCTCCAATTAATGAATTAATTGTTGAATCTTTTTTATCATATTTTAATAATTCATCTATTAATTTCATTATTTCATTTCTAATTTCTTTTAATGCCATATATTATATATCAATTAAATATTTGTTTATTATTTTCTTATAAATATGATTATTATCAACTATATCTTTATAATTCGATACTAATAATTTATCAATGTAATTATAACTTTCTCTTATTTGTTCACAATTTACTGACCCTGTTATTATTATCGATCCTTTATTAAATACAAATATTGATATCATCTTTTTATTTATATAATATTTTATATTTACACATGAATGTCTTAATACATTATATGTTCTTTGAATTTCTGGAGGTAATATATTTTGTAGATTTTGTAAATCAATTTTAAAATTAATATTATAATCACTATTTATTAATGCTATTTTAAAATTATAAATTTTATTTATATCCAAATTTTCATATCCTTGTTTTAAATATACCGGATTCTTTTTTAATCTATTTATTATAATTGTTAATACATCTATAATATTATCTACATTCTTACATCCTGTTATTTGAAATGATCCATTTATAAATGCCTTTATATTTATTGGTTTCTTTTTATTATTTACTATTATCTTTAATGTTAATCCATTATAAAATGCTTTTTTTTGTTTTTTAATTTTTTTACATAATGTTCTATTTGTTTTTTCGTCTTTTATATTTCCATAATGAATTTCTATTATTTCATTTTCAGATAATTCTATTTCTTCTGCTATCTTCTTTGGTTCTAATATTATATCTAATTTACATGATAATGTAATCGTTGATATTGATACTTCTTTTGGTAATTGTTTAATATTTAATTGTTCATTTATTATAGACTTCAACATTATATTATTCATATTAATTAATTATTATAATATAATAATTTCATTTTTTATTATAATATAATATATGACTCAAAAACCTTTTCAATCTGGTCAAGATTCTGTACCAGCTCCTGTAAATGGAGTAATTCATTTATCAATGAATGGACCACAAGATAGTATGTTTCCTGTATTAAACTATCCACCTGCGCGTGCTAATAACTCAAATTTATCTAACTTATTTGGAAATTCTAATAACTTAAATTCATCTCACTTATTTGCATCACATCCTCATTCAGCTCCAGTAAAACATACTAATTCAGGTGTATATAATTTATCGAATAATTTACAAGATAATTTTATGCCACAATTTACTCCTCAACAACAACGTCTTATGGATTATAATACTGCTATTAATAATATTAAAAGATCACTTACTGAATTACAAAATAATTTATCTAAAACTTATTCCAAAGACAAATTTGCAGGTTAAATATTACATTTTTATTATTATAATATGAAAAATATTTTTTCATATAATATTATATATGATAAATCCTTTAGAAATAATAGATAAAACATTTAATAATAATAATCAAGTCTCAAATTCAAGTTGGAAACTTAATTATACTAAACAACCAATAACAAAAGTTGTTATAACTAAAAATAATGTATTAGAACTATATAGTTCAAATTTATTAATACATTCTTTTAAATTAATGTTAAATGAACAACCACAAAATATTCAATTACAAACTCCAACAAATATTGTTATTACAAACAACTCTTCTTTTCCTAAATTATATTTAGTTGCTAATAAATCATATTTATTAAATAAAGATCCAGAAAGTTTATCCAAAGATGCTATTATGAGTTTTTTAATTAATACAGATTCATCAAATAATAATGATAACCAGATTCCTGCTATAACTACAACAAAACCAAGTTCAGAAAATGATCATTTGTCATTATTTCATATAACTAATCCTAAAATGTCTTATCATACTTCTTCAATTAATAAAAATCCACAACAATATTCATCAATGAAACATGCACATTCAAATGTTGTAAATATTCTCAAAAAATACAATAAATCATATAGACAACCTACTGATAATACTCAATATACATTAGACCAAATTAAAAATATTATTAATTCAACTTTTTCAAATACAATTAATAAAAATTATTTACAATTAAATGGATTACAAATTACAAATTATGCAATTAATTATACAAGTAATATATTTACATTATATTTAAAACTTGATAATATTAATAAAATATGTATTTATTTTTATATGCATCCTAATTGTTATTTCTACTTACAACAATATAATCCTATGCCATTATACAATATAACAAAAGAATGTAATATGTATAAATATACGACTAAAGGTAAACATTTTAATTCAGAAACACATATTTTATATAATTATTCATTTAATGAATATCCTACTGAATTATTTTATGATCCTCTTAAATCTTGTGTTTATTGTTTAAAACAAAAATCAGGATTTAATGAATCATATATATTAGATAATTCACTTTTAATTCTTAATAATATAACATATCTTGGGTTTGATTTTTTTTAAATATATTATAATTATATATGGCAATTCTTGCAGCAGATGATATTATAAATACTATCGCAGATCATACAGTTATCGATTTAGTTAAAAATTCAAATAATAAAAAATCAGCCAATAAAGTATTTTCAACAAAACCTTTAACAAATAATAAACAACCAATCTTAAATAATGTCCCGCAAACAATGTTTTATGCACCTGAACCAAATCATCAATCAACATTTAAACAAGCTCCTACAAAAATAAAACCATATAATGCAGATTTTTTTCATACATCATTAAATAAAAAATATCCATATCCATATTCTTCTGTTTATAATTATTAATTTAATTATTATTTAATATAATTAAATTATATATGTCATTATATTTTTTAACAAATCATATTGGTAAAAATAATTCTGTTATTCCTTCTTATTCTCTTGATGCTCCTAATCCTTCTTCATCATTAAATGAAGCATCTCAACTTGCATTAAATATATTTAATAATAATATAAATAATTTTAAATTAACTAAAGATCAACAAAATTATTCTTCAAAACAAATTATTAATAATGACGAATATCTTTATTCATTATTAATTAAAAAAAAAGAAAATATAACTTCATTAATTCATAATAAATATATAACCATTAATAAATTAATATATCCAACATATCTTATCTTTGATATTATAACTAATTTAGATATATATTATGCTCAATTAACATCTAATAAAAGTTTTTATATTCCTCAATTAAATTTAGTATTAAATATTCCATCTAGTCAATCATATACTTCAAATTATGTATTATTTCCATTTAATTTTAAACAAATTATAATTTCTAAACAAGAACGATTTGTTTATGTTAAAGATTATTCTGATAATTATTTTAGATTAAATGATATTCCAATTTCAAATACATTATTTAATAATATAACTGATATTAATTTTTTATCAATTAATAATAAAAATAAATTCTCAATATCAAATAATAACTTAATTCCAAAACCTATTTATGTCGGCGAACGAATTATCGGATAATAATTTATAATATAAAAATATTTTTGTATTATAATAATATATAATGATTAATATTAAAAAACCCTATGCGTTATCAACTGAAAAACTTACTACACAAGCTACAATGAAATCTGCATTATTGATTGCTATAAATATGGCAAGAGATAATTTAATAAATCATCCGTATCAAAATATTAATTATCAAACAATTATTTAATAAATTAAATAATATCAAAATTTTCATCCTGTTCTGGTATGAAAAATGATACATTTTGTTTTTTATTATTTATTATATCTGTTATTAATTGATTTTCATTAATAATATCTGTTTTTGTCTCATCTTTTAATTTATAATTTAATAATTCATATGGATTTATCAATATATCAAATCCTCCAGTACCTCCTCTTATCATTTGTCCTGTCATTATTTGTGATGATACACCTTTCATTTTATCTTCTTCATTATATACTGATGCATTTATAAACTGTTCAATTACTTTTTCATATGATGCTCTTGTTAATGGTCCATTATCTGATTTATTTATTCCATTTCTATCTATCGATACTATATCTCCTGTCATTGTCATCATATCTACAATTAATGCAATGTGATGATAATTAATATATCCTCCTGCTGTTTTAATTGCAGTAATCATTTCATCCATTAATATACTTCTCGCAATCTCAATCCCATATTTTAAATACATATCATATACATTATTTGATATTGTTTTATCTAAATCTATATAATTTAAATATCTTATATCCTCTATATTTACTCCATTTGTATATATTATATATTGTTTATCTTTCTCTATTCCTCCATTTTCTGAATTATATTTAATCATTGATTCATCTGATACAAAATTTATATTATTAATTTTTGGTATCCCTTTAATTTTCACATTATCTAATAATCCTGTTATAAATGATGTTATTGTATTCATATTAAACTCATCTATTTCCTTTGTATTTTGTTTTATTATATCCTTCCCATTAATACGAATATATATATATAATTTATCATCATTCTCTTCTGAACTTAATACTACCAATTGAGTTATTTTATTTAATATCTTCTTTTCCTCTTTTTTAATTATTAAATTCTTATTTAACCACCAATTACATAACTTACTTTTAATATCTAATAATGTTATATATCTTTCTAATAATTTATCTTTATTAATTTCTATTTTATATAACCATGGCACATTATTAAAATTCTGTGATTTATCACAAAATGATGTATTTATTTTATTTATATCCAATATCGTATTCTTTGGATCATAATATATATCAACCTTTGTTCTTAATTCTCCTAATGTTGTATGTCTCATATATGATGCCATCTTATCAGCAATATCTTTATTCGTTTTATATTCTTCTTTTAATACTACATTCATTTGTGATTCTTTTGGTAATTTACTTATTGTTAATAATTCATTCATTCTTGGTACTCCTTGTAATGTATTACTTACACTCGGTTGTCCTATTTTATGAAATGCTTTTAATGTTAATTGTGTTAATGGTTCTCCAATTGATTGTGCTGCTAAACATCCTATCATCGCACACGGTTCAATTAAATTTTTATTAAATTTATTAATTATTATATTAATATATTTATCAAAAATTTCTTTATTTAATTTATATTCTGTTATTATTCTTTTTGGCGCTAATACTGTTTTAACTATATATCCAAATAAAATTTTATTTATATTTGTATCTTCAATTTTCATTTTATTATTTCCACATATTAATTTTGTATTTTCATTTTCTAATATTTTTTCTATATTTTCATATATATATTCATCATTTAATTCTTCACTTATATTTGTATTCATTTTTAATTCCTGTTCTATTAATTCCATATTAACTGGTAATAAAAAATCCTTTTCTAATATCATTTGAATTAATGAGACTTTTGATAAATTATATCTAATCATATCTCTCGTTTTTAATAAATAATTATAAAATTCCTGATTTTTATTTTTATTTATTCTGTATTTTCCCATCTCATTCTCTGTAAATACATATTTATTTCTTATATCCTCATTTTTCATTTCTAATATCTCCAAATTATATCTATACTGTTTTGTTGTACTCGCTCCTGAACTTCCATATATAAATTGTACTATATTATCATGCGCTGTTCTTACTGTCATATCATATTTTACTGATATATCTTCTAATGATTTAATTAATTTTCGTTGAGTATATCCTGTTACTGATGTTTTAACAACCGATTCAATTAATCCAGTACGTGCTGATGTTGCATGTGCTATAAAATCCGGATATGTTAATCCACCTAAAAATGATTGAGTGCATAATCCTCTTGATACACTTCTATCATCATGTCTATATACATATGGCGATGTTCTTCCATTATATGTATTTGGTTGTAATTTTCCATCTAATGCTTGTAATCCTAATCCTCCTGATAATTGACCTATATTAATTGCTTCTCCTTTAGAACCACATTTTAACATCACATTAAATGCATTTTGTTTTGATATATTTGATACAACTATATCTCCGATATTTTCTCTTACAATTCTTAATTTATCATAAATTTGATTTTCATATATTTCTGGCGTTATTAAATCTGTATTATTCTCATATTTTGTAATTAAATAATTATTATCTAATATCACTGTCTCAAATGTCTTATATATGTTCTCTCTATCTTCTTTCTTTAATAATACATCATTTATTCCTATATAAAATCCATATGTCTTATTAAATAAATTTGCTATCTTTGTTATATTATTCAAAAAATCCATTGTTGTCTCTGAATTATATTTATCCCATAATATTTGTATTATTGAATTATCTTTCTGAGCTCCCAAATGTTTTTTCGTTAATTGATATGTTATCTTTGCATAATCATTTGGTAATATAAAATTTATTATATCTAATCCATTGTATTCTTTTTCTTTTTTTATTTTATCTATTTTATTTTTATCTTTCATATTCGTCATCGTTATTAAATTCATATATTCTTTCATTTTTAATTTCTCTGTTTTATCTGATATTAAATATGATCCTATTAATCCATCTTGTACAACTCCATATATCGTTTTTGATGATGCTGCTGATATTAATTGTTTACTTACTCCTGCTAATTCAACTAATTCTATTGTTGTTTCTATACTTTGTGGTATATGTATATTCATTTCATCTCCATCAAAATCTGCATTATATGGTGTTGTTACCGCAACTGGTAATCTCGCTGTCATTAATAATGGATCATTTATTATTTTAATTTTATGTGTCATCATTGACTGTGGATGTAATGTTGGTTGTCTATTAAATAATATATAATCTCCATCCATTAAATTCCTTTCAATTATATCACCTATATTTAATTCTACATTCTCTCTTCCATATTCTAAATGTTTTGGTAATATTGTCTTCCCATATTTTAATGTACTATATTTCCATAATGTTACTGCTATTGGATATTCTGTTCTCATTACAAATTGTTTCATTTCATCCAAATTATATTTATTTATTATTACTGGATATGTTAATTTTTTAGCAATTGTTATTGGTATTCCAACTTCATCTACATTTAAATCAGCACCTGCTGTAATTACTGTTCGTCCTGTAAAATCTACTCGTTTCCCCAATAATGTTAATCTTATTCTTCCTTGTTTTCCAATTAATCTTTGTGATAATGGTTTTCCCATTATTTTACTATTATCACTGTCTCCTGATGCTTTTAAATATTCTGTGTAATTCGCTTGTGCTAATAATATATGTTTCTCTATCAAATTTAATCCATTTACATCTATTTTGTCTTTTGATATCATATTATTTATTCTTATTATATCCGCTAATTTCATTGTTAATCCATCCACTCCATAAATTCCTCCCTGTGTATCTGATTTACTTACAGGTCTAACTTGTATTGGTGGTACTGGTAAATTCTCAACCAACATACTCTCCGGTCTTGATAACTCTGGATTTATTCCTATTCTTATACAATTCTCATCACTTATATTCTTAAATATCTGCCATATATCTTCTCCTGTATATAATGGATTCACATTCTTCTCTTCTGTCTTGTATTCCATTTCTATTAATATATTGTTTGTCTTCTTATCTATTTGTGCTTTTATTTTCGGATATAATGAATTACAATTCCAACAATTTTTTAAATTCTTCCCTAATCCTTTTATTATCTTCATTCTTTTCATTGGTTTATTCTTCATTATTTTATTTAATATATTCTTATCATTTATCCTTAATTGTGCACAATTTACACATATACAATCCAATATCTTAGTTATATATACAAAATAATTATAATTAAATAAATGCACTCCTAATTTTATATGTCCAAAATGTCCTACACAATTATTCATATTCATTTTACATTTCCCACATAATATATCATTTGTTACAGTTCCTAATCTTGCATCATTTAATCCTCCTCTCTGTGGTTCTGTACTATCATGTAAATCTGATGTCTCTATTCCATTCTCATCTTTTATTACTGACATCTTTTTAGTCTCATCATCACTTAATATTGAAAATTTTATCTTTTTAATTTTATTTATTGTATCATAAGGACATATCAATTGAGTATCCATTATATATATATACCCTATATTCTTATATATTATATTTATTTTAATTCATTTTTTTATCTAAAAAATGATTATTATTTTGTTTAAATATTATTTTTATATATTACTATATGATAGATAATTATGATGATCTTTCTGATTCAATTACTTCAATTATAAGAGATGACGATAATGATTCGTTATCGTCTGATTATTCTGATGATTCTGAATGTTCTAATAATATTAAATTAAAATTAAATCCACATATTATTTTTAATTCATGTAAACCTTCATCATATCTTATTAATTCTAATAATAATTCATTACCTTGGATTGAACAATATAGACCTTCTTCTTTTGATAACTTTTTATCTCAAACAATTGTTATTAATACTCTTCTCTCTTTTATCAAATTAAATTATTTCCCTAATATGATTTTCTTCGGTTCCTCTGGAACTGGTAAAACCTCTTTAGCTGTTATTTGTTCTAAACAATCCTTTATTTCAAATCATGATCTTAATGTATTAATTATTAATGCTTCTGCTGAACGTGGTATTGATATCATTCGTAATAAAGTAAAATCATTTGCTATTTCTGAATGTAATGATAATCATAAATTTATTATTCTCGATGAAGCAGATTCTATGACTATTGATGCTCAAAATTTATTATGTGATATTATGGATTCTTATATTCTTAATGTTAGATTCTGTATTATCTCTAATAATTTATATAAACTCATTCCTAAATTACGTTCTCGTTGTTTTCTATTTTATTTCGATAAATTATCAACTTATAATGTTAAATTAAAAATTGATAATATTTGTAATCAACATTCTATCGCTAATATTAATTCTGATGTTTATAATGTTATTAATCATATTTATAATGGCGATCTTCGCAAAATTATAAATGCTATCCAATCTATCAATTTCATTTTCAATTCTATTGATATTAATTCAATCTATTCATTTTCTTCTTTTCCTTCTCCTACTCTTATTTCTACTATCCTTGATATTCTTACTAATAATACTTTATCTTTTATTATAAAATATAATAAACTCCATCAGCTTTTCTATTTCACTAACAATATTAATATTATTCTTGAATTATTTAATAATATTAATTATACAAAAATCTCTTCAATCCCTCAATTCATTTCTAAATATAATTCTCTCTATATTTCCATTAATTCAGACTTTCAATCCTTCTCAGAATTTCATCTCTATTCTCTCATTTCTATTTTTAATTTATTCATCCTTTAATATTTTCGTTTTTTTAAATAAATCATGTATTATTTTCTTTCTATCATTATTTATTTCCCTATATTTCTTATTTATTTCATTTACAATCTCATTACTTACTAATACATTCTCACTATTTTTATCATAATCCTTCCACCATAATTGAATATTTACAAAATTCTTCTTCAATACATATGATATTCCATTCATTACATCCGGATATTCTGATATTGTCTCATTTATCATCATATATAATAATAATAAAAATGCCTCCGTTCCAAATAACATTTTTGTCTTATCATTCATTATATTATGTAATATCGCTGTATATTTCCCTCCATTCATATTATCATTATGTTCCCATCTTGGTTTTATCTTATTCCTCATTACATAAATATAATTATCATTCGCATTATATTCATTAAAATATATCATAAATTTTTTTAAACTCTCTAATGAATTTATTGTATATATATGTTTATAACTATTATCATCCCAATTTTCATCATCTTTTTTATGAATATATACATTCCATTCAGTATTTAAAACTTTCTCCATAATATTTTATATTTTCTTCTCTTTATATTTTAATATTTGCATTTTCCATGATTTTTTGCATTCCCATATCTTGTACCTTGTTGTTTATTATATTCTTGCATTGATTTGTTTATTTCACATAATGTTGATGTATTCCCTTGTGTAAATATATCATTATCCCTTTGTTTCTTTGATATATTTTCTTTCCAAAATTCACTTCTCTTTGGTGGTATATTTCTTCCTGTATTACATAATGAATATGGTTGTACTCTCGTATTTGTTGATGAAAAACTCCCATCATTCATCATTGCTAATTTATTTTTATAAATAGGATCTGTCATATATTATATATTAATATTTTTTCAATAATTCATATATTTTTTTTTTTGTTAATATTTTCTTTTTATTTTCTTTCATTTCATATATTTCTATTCCATTGTTTTTAGCAATCTGTTTTAATTCATCAAATGTATAATCATTTATATCTTTCGTTATTATCTCCTTTTTCTCTTCTTCTTTTTCTTCATCTTCTTTTTCTTCATCTTCTTTTTCTTCTTGTTTCTCTTCTTGTTTCTCTTCTTGTTTTTCTTCTTGTTTTTCTTCTTGATATGTTTCTGGTTCTTTTAGTTCATTAGTTTCTTTATTATTTAATATTTTATTCATTATCATTTCATTTGTTTTTTTTAATGAAGTTTCTTTATCATCATGTTCAGTATATTCTGTATATATTGTATCACTTTGATATAAATGTCCATTAAATGTATTTTCATTTGAACTCTTTTTAATATCTTTATTTATTTGATTTATTTTATTTGTATTATAAATTGTTGAATTCATATCTAATAATGTTATATTTATATCAGTTAATAATTTATTATTATCTTCATTTCTTTCTTTTAAATTAGATATTGATGTTTTAATTAAATAACATACATATATTATTATACATAACAATATTAAGATTATTATTAAATAAATAAAGTCCATTATATATATATTATTTATTTTTTAATTAATTTTTAAACTAAATTTATTATATAAATGCCTATAAAAAAACATGATATTATTTTTGATTCATTTAAATATATTTATATTATTATTTCTTTAGCAATTCTCACTGTGCTTTACGAAAAAAATCATACTATTACTTTTACTGATGTTATTAAACGCTCTCTATTCATTATTATCGCAATTATAATTTGGTATATTATTTTTGATGAATATCTTAATAATATGAAAAAAAAATCATTAAATACTTATGATTAATTCTTTGCATTCATTTCTATTTGTTTTCTTGGTTCTATCTTACATTTATTATTTTCATCTTGTGGTGTTATTCCACATAACATTACACCTGATGCTCCTATTTGCATTGTTATAAACATTAAATATTTCTGTTTAAATGTTAATGTTATATCTTCACTCGATGATGCTATTTTTCCAAATAATGATAAATATTTTATATTAAAATATCCCACATATATATAATCATCTGGTACTGCATCAGCATATTCTATTGTTACAGGATTCTCTTTATCATCTACTGAATATACATCCATTCCTGATGATCCATCACCTAAATATTTAAATGTTAATTCATTTTTAGTACATCTAATACTTATTACATCTCCATATATTTCCATTCTTTTACATGTACTTTTTAATTGTTTGGCATTTATTATTGCACTTATATGAAATTCTATTTTCTTTGGGATTTTCTCCTGACTATTTACACATAATAATTGTTGTGTATGTTTTGTATTACCTGCATCAAATGTTATTTTATCTTGTGTATTCTTATATATATATATTTTTATTGAATTTCTTGGTTCTAATGAATTTATAAATTTATATACTGATTGCACATCAAAATTTACCTTCATATCTTCCTCTACATTAAATACACTCATTTGACTACTAAATAATTTACAACATAATAATAACGCATTCGTATCACTCGTCGCATATATCTTAATCCCTCCTTCATTTTCTATTTTCTCATCTGATGACTCTTCATCATTTTTTGTTTTATCTTTATTTTTTATGTTTCCTTTTACAAATTCCATTGGTACCTTTGCTATAGTATTTTTCAATATTTCAAAAATTTGTTTTAGTGGTAAAACTTTTAATTCTATTGATACTATACTGTTGTTCATAATAAATATAATATAATTTCATCTTTAAATTAAACATTTTATATTATCATTTTTTTCTATATAATAATTATATATGACTAATTATTCCGTCCTTAATCCAGTTATTGTCGGTTCTTTACATACTGAATTTCAAGCATCATCTCCTCTTGATGCTGCACATTCATTCTTTAATGAAATGTCTTCCAATAAAGTTTTCTATGGACCTGCTGAATCTTTCTATTTTACAATGAAAGATGATAATAATAAAGTATTTAATTTTCATGTTAAAGAATCTCCTTCTTCTAAATCTAATAATGTTAATTATTCCATTAAATCTATTCCTAATAATCTTTCTGCAAAAGATAATCAAAAATTAATATCACATTTCTCTAATGAAAAAAATAAAATTATTACTCTTGTTAATAAATATTCAGGTGGTGGTATTCTCTCTAAAACTACTGATTCTGATTCTGAATCATTTTCTAAAAAAATCTCTCTAAGTTATCTTAAAAAAGATGATTCATCTTCTTCTTCTGATGATGACGATGATGATTATGATTTAGCACGAATTATTAAATCACGCATTTTAGGATATCCATATAGTACTATTAAATATTTTGGTTATGACCCAACTATTTATATCGCTAAAAATGTTACATTTCCTAATATAGTACCTTCTCTCGATTCACCCTATCAAGTCCTTTATCCATTCTTTGGTTTGCCTGGTATCATAACACGTATTCCATAAGTTTAATCTTATAAAAAAATGATATTTTATTCTATTTCATTTTTATAATAATATTCTATTAAATATGAATATTGACCATTCCGAATATTCAAATGCAATCACATGGTTTTATAATATTCTTATCTCATTATTTCATATTAAATCTCCTATTGTAAATATGATTATTGACTTCTTTACAACACATGCTAAATATCTTTCTTATATTATATTTGATTTTCATATTATTACTAATTATGAACTTAAAATTGCTAAACAATTTAATATTGTTAATTCTGAAAATTATCCTGGTTTATATCAATATGTCTATAATCGTAATATTCATTATATTAAATTAATTTTTAATATAATTTTATTAAAATATTATTCAAATCCTAAATTATTAAAATTCATATCAATATCTTTTTTTAAAAATTTTAATTATTTAATTACTAACAAAATTAATTTATTACTCATATCTCATACTATGTAATTTTATTTATTTTTATTCTTCCTGTATATTCACTTATTCCATATCCTGTTATTAATCCCATTAAATTAAATGCTATATCTGTCACTCTTCCATACCACCATGAATCATCTTCATCATTACTTTTAGTTTCTCCATTTTCATTTGTATTTCCTATTAATACTACTCTTCTTCCAAATAATTTTAATTTTTGTGTTCCTAAATATGTCTCTATAAATTCCCATATTATTCCTAATATCATCATTAATAATAATTTGTCTGGAAACATATATCCTAATAACATAAATAACAAGAAATGACTTCCTGCCCAATAATCACATCCCGTACATGATGCAAAATTTTGTTCTAATACATCTTTATGTAAATAATTCCTTACTATATATCCATATATAAATATTACTATGATTACTGCTAATATTATTACTATTACTGATATCTCAATATTTCCTATTTTTGCGCATAATTCATTCGGATTTGCACATGTTATATAATCCATATATAATATGTTTTCTTTTTTTTTATTATTTAATTAATTATATATATGGCATTAAATGAAAATATACTCTTATTAAATAACTCCTCTTTTAATTCTCTCTTAACTCTTTCCTCATCTGATATTATATTTTACGATCTTCATCAATCTGATCTTATCAATACTATTAAATCTACTTATAATATTTCCGCTAATATTCTTCTTACTAATGGTTCTCAAGATGCTATTAAATTATTATTATCTATCTTACCTTCCATTTATAAATCTAATCAAATTATTACTGAATCTCCAACCTATAAATTTACTACTGATTGTATTGCTGATAATAAATTAATTCATCATTCATTCTCTTTTGCTGATAATGAAATTAATAAACATATTATTTTTAATCATTTCTCTGGTATTGTCTATATTTGTAATCCTAATAATCCTACTAATACTTCCTATTCTATTCATGAATTATTATCTATCATTTCTTCTACTTCTCATGTTTGTTTTATTATTGATGAAGCTTATATTGAATTCCTTGATGAATCACTTTCTATGATTCCATATGTTAATACTTATCCTAATCTTTTTGTTATCAGAACTTTTAGTAAATATTATGGTTTAGCTGGTCTTCGTTTAGGTTATGTTGTTTCACAATTAAATCTTTCTTCTTATTATTCTAATCGACAAATTAATAATGTATCTTGTTTAATTGCTAATAGATGTCTTAAAAATAAACAAATATTTATTGATATGAAAACAGAATATAATAAAATTTCTAAAATTATTTATGATAATCTAAAATCTCATTATTATTTTTTAAATGGTTTTAATAAATCTAATTTTCTTTGTATTTATACTGGTTCACATAAAAATACAATTATTAAATCTTGTAATGATTCACATATTTCTATAAAAGATTTAGAATTACATTATAATCTTAATGGTTATGTTCGTTTAGGTATGACTACTAATTATATTGACGTTCTCAATATTTTTACATTATCTACTTCTTTCATTCCTATTAATTTCTTTTATTATTCTACATCTCATCATCATGCTCTCCTTTCTTTGTTTAATACTCTATCTTTTATTTTCTCTTCTTTGAATTTAAATATTTGTATTACTGATGGTACTCTTCTTGGTTATTTTAGATTGAATAATATTATTAAATGGGATGATGATATCGATTTATGTTATTTTGATGATATTAATATTGATTCATTACTTACTGAATGTCAAAAATATAATATTCGTCTTCGAAAAAATAGAACTAATGCTTATTGGCAATTTGATATTCCTGTTTCTGATTCTCTTAATTCAGTTCATATTGATCTATTTCCATATATTCTTGATAATAATAATAATTATGTTAATAATGATGAACGATTTAGAACTAATTCTCCTTCCAATAAAGAATGTAATTTAATTTATTCTTCTGATATCCTTCCTTATATTCCTATCACTTTCTCTTATTTTAATATTAATACTTTTATTACAAATAATGCTTATTCATCTTTACTGTCTTCTATGGGTCCTGATGTTATTTCACAAATTAAAATTAAATATAATAATTCCATTTTATTATATTAATCATATATATATGATTTCTCATTCTGATAATTTCATTTCTGATATGGATGATTATTATAATAATCTTATTAATAAAGTAAATTATTATTCCACATTATTAGATACTATTGTTTTTTCTCCTAATGATTATGTTATTTTTGATATTGATGAAACATTATTATTTAATGCTGTTTATTATTATTTATCTAAAAATATTTTAACTAAATCTGAAAAAGAAGAATTCGATAGAATTCAACATCTTGATTTAGGTATTCCTATTTATCCTGTTATTAATCTCATTTATAATAAAATTAAACATAAATGTAAAATAATTCTTCTTACTGCTAGAAATATTATTCATAAAAATATCACTTTAATTAATCTTAATAATTATAATATTATTTATGATAACATCCATTTTAAAGAAAATCCTGATGAATGCACTTGTGTTTATAAAAAACGAATTCGTGATTCATATTCTAAAATTAAATTAAATGTTGGCGATCAACTTTCAGATTTTGTAAATGATAATAGTGAATATCAATTTATACTCCCTTGTTTTTATCGTTCTGAATGTAAACATGTTCTTTAATATTTTTCTTTTTTAAATATTCCGCTACTAATTTAGGATCATTATTAAATTTATTCCTTTGTTCTAAATTACTTTTCATTTTATTTTCATTATTTATCTATCATCTTTTATTTTATTTTTCATTTTTTTATATAACATATATAAAAAATATTATATATATATTATGTTAGAAATACAATATATTTCAGATATTCATCTTGAATTTCATATAAATATACCTATTATAAATGCTGTTGCACCTATATTATGTTTATTAGGTGATATTGGTTATCCAAATTCAACCATTTATAAAGATTTTTTATTAAATCTTAATAATAATCCAAAATTTGAAAAAATTTTTTTAATTACTGGTAATCATGAATATTATAATCAAAATGAATCTATTGAATCTACAAATAATAAAATTAATTCTATAATACAACTTAATAATCTTCATAAAATATCGTTTTTAAATAATACTACTGAATTTTATAATAATTATCTTTTTATTGGTTCTACTTTATGGTCATTTATAACCAGTTCAAATAATAATATGAATGATTTTAATTGTATTGAAAATATGACTAGAGCTAAATATAATAATTTACATATTCAATCTGTTTTTTTTATTAACAATCAACTTAGATTAAATTCTGATAAAAAAATAATTATTCTAACACATCATTTACCTTCATTTAAATTAATTGATGATAAATATTTATGTTATTCTAATATGAATCAATATTTTGCTTCTCATTGTGATCATTTAATTATCGATCCTGTTATTTTGTGGTTATATGGTCATACTCATACGCCAAATATTACAAAAATTAATAATACAATATTACTTTGTAATCCTATTGGATATATTGGCGAAAACCAAAATATTAATTTTGATAAAAAAATAATAATTTAATAATTATATTTTATTAAAAAAATGATTTTTTAAACATTTATAATATTATACTATTTAATTTATTATGAATACTCTATTATTTATCTGTCTTATCAATATTTGTTTTGCATGTAATTGCATTTCATCAAATTGTCAATTTTTTAATATTTATAATTCGTCAATGTTTACTATGTCTATATTATCGAATAATATAGATTATGTATATGTTAATATATATTCAAATGATAATATTAATTTTGGTTTAATGGATTCATATAATTATTTATTATTTAATTCATCACAACCATATAATGTATATCCAGATTATACTGCAAGAAATTTTATTTGTTTTAATAATTCAGGAAATTTAAATCCCGTTAATGGTTTATATCTTGTTATCTTTTGTCCATTAACTTCTATTTATGGTTGTTCTGGTTATGTAGATTTTCATGTTAATTATTCTAATATTCATCAATCTTTTAATTACTATTATATAATTATTATTTGTTGTGTATTATTAATATTTGCTATTGGTATATTTATTTTTTATTATTATAAAAAAAAATCACATAAACCTCAAGAACAATTTGATAATACTTACATTTCTTTCATGTCTTAATTTATTATATTCTATTGAAATAAATTATTACAATATTTATAATATTGTATTCTTTTGCAAATTAATACTAAATCAATTACATTTGTATTTAAAACATCATTATATTCAATATTATATTTTTTACATTCATTAATTATAATATTTATTTTCTTTAAAGTATCTTTTGGATATTCTTTATATTTTATATATTCATTAAATAATTCATTAATTAATTCACAATCAAAATTAATATGTTGTTTTTTATTAATACAATATCCTGTAAAATCTTCCAATTCAGAATGACTAAATGTTGGAAATGAAAAATAGTTATAATAAGTATTCACATATATCCGTTGTATTTTATTAAATATATTTGTTTGTGATATACTTATATTCATTTTTAATATATTATTTTCTTTATAATATATAAAATCATTTGATATATTATACATATTTAATTTATCTTTTAATTTGCTCGCCAATTTAATGTTTGTCCATGACATTGTATGTGTATTATTATGTGATGATAAATATATATGTTCATCATCATATTTAATTAAATGTACATCACCATAAGGTCCAATCCACGAAAATTCGCCAAATATTTCTAAAATTATTTCATAATCAAACATACTAACTAAAATTTTTGCAAACAAAATTAATATTTCTTTATCAATATCAATTAATAATATTGCACCTTTAGGTGTTTTTAAAATATTCATATTATTATTTAAATTATGTTCATATAATTTAAATAAAAGAGATTCTTTACAATTTGATAAAAATATTGTATCAATATACACTTGATAATCAACATCATCGAATGGTGAAAAATATGCCATATGTGTATATATACTATTATAAATATCAATATAAATTAAATTTCATTTTTTAAATATTAATCTTCTATAACATTCATATTTAATTTTTTAGCAATATTTAATAAAATTAAATATCCAGTATTTACACTGAGACGTAATATATGACTATAATAATGAATTTCTATAATAGGATATATTGATAATATATCGTCAATTACTGCATAATCATTTGTTTTTTTAATTTTCAATATTTTATTATCATCTAAATCACATACAATTGCAATTAAATTATTATATGCATCTTTACTTTTAAGAATATCTATCTGTTGTTCTGCAATATTAGCTTTTGCAATAGTAGTATTTGAAGTATTAAATATTATATATCCTTTTATAATTCTGTTAATTTTGTGTTCCTCGCAAAAATGTTTGTATGCATTAAATTCATTCTGTTCACATAAATTCCTCTCCATTCGTAGTTGTTTTATAATTATATATTTTATTAACAGTTTGAATTTCATTTTTTATGTTAATAACATTATATCTTCTTCAATTTTATATTCAGGGGTTTCTAATATTATTATTGTATTATATTTCTTAATAAACCATTCAGCAATTTTAACTAAATTTTTAATATTACCATTATTTAAATTTGAATGTTTATCTATTTTTGCTCCTAAATTATTCTCACTATTATTTAAATGAATCACTTTTATATTCTCTAATCCAATTAATTTATCAAATTTATTTTTAAATGTATTAAAATCATTAATATCATATCCTGCTGTATATACATGACATGTATCTAAACATATTTTTATTCTTTTAATATGTTTTACTCTATTATATATTTCAGCAAATTCTTCTAATTTATAACCTATTTCAGTTCCTTGTCCTGAACTTGTTTCTAATAATATATTCACATCATTATATTGTTCTGTTTTATTAACTATATATATTAATGATAATACAATATTATTTATTGCATTTTGTATATTCAATTCTAAATATTTTCCTATATGAATTACTATATATTTACTTTTAATATTATGTGTATATTTTATTTCTTTTATAAACATTTCTAAAAATATTGAATGTATATCAAATTGTTTAGCAAGATTTATTGTATAACTACTATGAACTATTATTTTTAAATTATATTTCTCTTTTATTTTATTAATTATATTATAATTAACATCTGGAAATATTTGAATATAATTTATAGGATATTTTTTATATTTATCTATTTTTTTATAATCTTTTAAATGTATCCCTATATTATGCAACATATATAATTTAAATCAATAAATTAAAAATTATGCATTATTTTTTTTTTCTTTAATTGTATATATAATTTCTCGAATATTATGAAGAAGTAATATAAATAATAAGTTATTTATTAATGATGAATAATATTTTAAATATTTTAAATCCATCCACAGCATATTCATAAAATATTTCAATAGAATTTTTTTTATAAGTAAATAACATATTAATGTTATATTAGTAGAACATATTACAATACCATTATAACATCTTTCATATAAGTTAAAAGAGCCGTCAAACAAAAGTAGACACATAAAAATCCTAGGCACCCCCATAACAAATTCTAAAAATATTACATCGAAACTGTTTTTTATTTCATTTCTACATATTTTTCGTGTGTATTTATCTATAATTAATGTAGGGAACATATAGCAAAAAATAGTTAATATATTTTTTTCATATTTAAAAATACGTGAGAATAATATTTTAAAATCAATTATGTTATTTGATGTTGTATTCCTTGGAATTACGATGTGTGGCATGAATTCTTTAATCATGAGTTAATAATTATGTATATAACTTCCATATAGTTTAAAATTTCATTTTTTTTAATAAAAAATGAAATTTTTATTATTTAATATATAAATTATTAATTATATTAATCATATGAACTTAGAT
>JACCDT011684080.1_pt1 | contig 41983 bp, 42 predicted proteins | sample 7446291 | NCBI WGS metagenome assembly JACCDT01 (sample SAMN15323446, study PRJNA562643) | freshwater metagenome | isolation source: river surface water | place: USA:Blue River Watershed | collected 2017-08-17
CAGCCGCCAGCGCGACGGCCAGCGTGCCCATGAACTGGCCGACCGGGCCCTGGGTCAGGGCCGCTGCCAGCATCGCGCCAACGATAATGATCGCCGACACCGCATTGGTGACGGCCATCAGCGGCGTGTGCAGTGCCGGGGTGACGGTCCACACGACGTGGTAACCGACGTAAATCGCCAGCACGAAAATGATTAAATTGGTGATGGTATGGCTGACTTCCATGATGTCCTCTGGTTGTTAGCTGTTAGCGTATGTCGTTTGCGTTTGCCTCGTTCGCGCGAACGAAGCTTATTTCTTCAGGCCGGTAATGCCGTTCTTGTCATCGACGAAGACGATTTTCGGCTTGTAAGTCGCCACTTCATCGTCCGTCATCGGCGCATAGGTGCAGATGATCAGCAGGTCGCCAAGGTGAGCGAGGCGTGCAGCTGCCCCGTTCAGCGAGATCTCGCCGGTACCGCGCTTGCCCTTGATGGCATAGGTGGAGAAGCGCTCGCCATTGTTGACGTTGTACAGCTCGATCTTTTCAAATTCGCGGATGTCCGCGGCGTCCAGCAAGTCTTCGTCAATGCCGCACGACCCTTCGTAGTTCAGGTCGCACTGCGTGACGGTCGCGCGATGGATCTTTGCGCGAAGCATGATACGGTTCATTACTAGCCCAGCCTTCTACGTTACTTGCGCAGCAGCTCGCCGCCATGGGCAACGAGGGTTGCGGCTACGATCTCATCGCTGCGATCGATGGCGAGATTGCCGTCCTTGTCGATGATCAGCTTCATGAAGTCGATCACGTTGCGGGCATACAGCGCCGAAGCGTCAGCCGCGCAAGTCGCAGGGATGTTGCCTTCGCCGATGATGTGCACGCCGTGCTTGATGACGGTCTTGCCCAATTCGGACAACGGGCAGTTACCTCCCTGCTCGACCGCCATATCCACGATCACCGAACCCGGCTTCATCGCCTTGACGGTTTCTTCGCTGATCAGCACCGGTGCCTTGCGACCCGGGATCAGCGCGGTAGTGATGATGATGTCAGCCTGCTTGGCGCGCTCGTGCACGAGTGCGGCCTGGCGCTTCATCCATGCTTCCGGCATCGGACGGGCATAGCCACCGGAGCCTTGGGCGATTTCACGCTCTTCATCGGTTTCGTACGGGACGTCGATGAACTTTGCGCCCAGCGACTCGACCTGTTCCTTGACCGGCGGACGCACATCCGACGCTTCGATCACGGCGCCGAGGCGCTTCGCGGTCGCAATCGCTTGCAGACCTGCGACGCCCACGCCCATGATCAGCACGCGCGCGGCCTTGACGGTACCGGCAGCGGTCATCAGCATCGGCATGAAGCGCTGGTAAGTATTGGCGGCCATCAGCACGGCCTTGTAGCCGGCGATGTTCGCTTGCGACGACAGAACGTCCATCGACTGCGCGCGCGTGATACGCGGCGCGGCTTCGAGGGCAAAGGCCGACAGGCCGGCCGATGCCAGCGCGTTCAGGCCTTCGGCGTCGAACGGGTTCAGCATGCCGATCAGGACGGCGCCCGACTTCATCAGGCCACGTTCTTCAGCCGACGGGATGCGGACCTTGAGGACCATGTCGCAGCCGAGGGCATCAGCTGCGGAGCCGATCTGCGCGCCAGCGGCAGAGAACGCCTCATCAGGAATGCTGGCGGTCACGCCGGCACCGGACTGCACGATCACCTGGTGCTTGGCAGCGACCAGTTTTTTCACTGTTTCCGGGGTGGCGGCTACCCGCGTCTCCCCCTGACGCGTCTCGGCTGGAATGCCGATTCTCATGGCGTTCTCCAAAAAGAAAAAAATGCGCCCGAATCTTACACTCAAACCCCTGCGTTCCCATGGGAAAAGCAATGCCTGTTCCCATTTCGGCAAGAGCCTGAGTCGAGGGCGGCGCGGATTTGCCCTCTGGAAATTTCAAAACCCCACATTGTCCACATTTTTGGCGCGATGCACAATTATTGGTTTTCGGTCACCGGCGATTCCGGCTTGCGCTCTGCCAAACCCCGCCTTTGACCATCCCGGAGACCGCCCGCGCCAAAGCGGTAAAATCGCGGCTCTTTGAAGGAAACCATGTCTACTATCTGGAAACCCTCCGTCACGGTCGCTGCGATCATCGAAAAGGACGGCAAATTCCTGCTCGTCGAGGAAGAGACCAGCGACGGCATCCGCTTCAACCAGCCGGCCGGCCATCTGGATCCGCATGAATCGCTGATCGACGCCGTCAGCCGCGAGGCGCTTGAAGAAACCGCCCACGACTTCCATCCGGAAGCGCTGGTCGGGGTTTACATGTCGCGTTACCAATCCAGCCGCACCGGCGAGGATGTCACCTACCTGCGATTCGCCTTTGCCGGCACAGCGGGAACCGTGCACGACCGGGCACTCGACACCGGCATCCTGCGCGCCGTCTGGCTGAGCTACGAAGAAATCGTCGCCATCAGCGACAAGCACCGCAGCCCGCTGGTCCTGCAATGCATCGACGACTACCTGCGAGGCCGCCGCCTGCCGCTGAACGCAATTTACACCCATCCCAGCGTCACCGAACATAGCCATGCGTAAGGAAAGAATTGTGCTGGGCATGTCCGGCGGCGTCGATTCATCGGTCGCTGCGTGGCTGCTGAAACAGCAGGGTTATGAAGTCATCGGCCTGTTCATGAAGAACTGGGAGGATGACGACGACGACGAGTACTGCTCGACCCGTCAGGACTGGATCGATGCGGCCAGCGTGGCCGATGTGGTCGGCGTCGATATCGAGGCGGTGAATTTCGCGTCCGAGTACAAGGATCGCGTGTTCGCCGAATTCCTGCGCGAGTACGAAGCCGGCCGCACGCCCAACCCGGACGTGCTGTGCAATGCCGAGATCAAGTTCAAGGCCTTCCTCGACCATGCGATGGCGCTCGGCGCCGACAAGATCGCCACCGGCCACTACGCCCGCGTACGCGAGCGTGATGGCCGCTTCGAGCTGATGAAGGCGATCGACGCCAGCAAGGACCAGAGCTACTTCCTGCACCGGCTGAACCAGGCCCAGCTGTCGCGCACGCTGTTCCCGCTGGGTGAACTGCACAAGACCGAAATCCGCAGCATCGCCGACGAACTGAAGCTGCCGAACGCGCGCAAGAAGGACTCGACCGGCATTTGCTTCATCGGCGAGCGTCCGTTCCGTGATTTCCTGAACCGCTACCTGTCTTTCAAGCCGGGGCCCATGAAGACGCCGGACGGCGAAATCGTCGGCGAGCATGTCGGCCTGTCGTTCTATACGCTGGGCCAGCGCAAGGGCATCGGCCTCGGTGGCTCGAAGAAGCACCGCGACGCCGACGGCAATCACGAAGCCTGGTATGTGGCGCGCAAGGACGTCGAAAGCAATGTCTTGTACGTCGTGCAGGGCCATGACCATCCATGGCTGCTGTCGGCGACGCTGGCTGCCGGACAGGTCAGCTGGGTTGCCGGCGCAGCGCCCAAAGACGGTCCGCTGTCAGCGAAGACCCGTTACCGGCAACCGGACATGGCCTGCGAACACCTGAGGCTGGGTGCCGACCGCTTTGCCCTGCAATTCCCACAAGCACAGTGGGCGGTCACTCCGGGGCAATCCGCTGTCCTTTATGACGGTGATGTCTGCCTCGGTGGCGGCATCATCGATACGGCCGGCGCCTGATCCCGGCCCGGCGGGTGTAACGCCCGCCATCCCTGCCCCCCGTCAAGCCCTCCTCGCTCTCCGCGTGTCCTGATCCGCACCTCCCGCCCGGCGGGTGCCACTGCAAAGGAAAGTGACCTTCATTCGATCCTTTGATCGCCCCCCCCCTGCCCGGCGGGCGCCACCGCCCTTGCTTGATCGCCACGCGGGATGTCCCGAATCCGGGAAGGATTCCGCCTTCGACCATGCCTGCCCGCATTTTTTCCCCAAACTCGAAAAAACGCTTGCCAGCTGTCGATCGATCGTTAATAATCTAAACGCGAATTGTTCGCATTCACAGATTCAGGTCGACATGAGCAAGAACCCGACGCAAAACCAAGCCGTACCGCCGCCTCTTTGCGGCGCGAGCGGGGTGCCGCAACGGGTCAAGCTGGTGGACTTGCTGAAACAAATGCGGGAAATCGAGATTGACCACGAAGGAAAGATCTATCGCCTGCGCCTGACGCAAGCGAACAAATTGATTCTCACGGCCTGACCTGACCTGTACACCACACCATGATCGTCTGCATCTGCCATAACGTTTCCGACAAAGCCATCCGTGCCGCCGTCGATGCCGGCGCCACTTCGCTGGCCGAGATTCGCGCCCAGCTCAATGTGGGCAGCTGCTGCGGCAAATGCAATGCCTATGCCAAAACCGTGGTGCGCGACCAGGTCGAGGACAACGCACTCAAGGCCGTCGAAGTCCGGCGCGAGGCGGCGGCCGCCTGAAGTCCACATGAGCGCCGCCATGCCCTGGCCGGCAACGGCGATCGTATTGCCGCGCCGACAGCTTCCGCTGGCCGCGGCCTTCACGCTGCATGCTGCGCTGATCTTCGCAATGCTTAATGGCATGCGCCCGCTGACGATACCGGAGGTCACGCCGCGCGAAGTCATGGTGTCACTGATCTCGCAGCACGCCGAGGCCCGAAGCGCAGCCCGCAACCCGGCACGCGCCGAGCCGCGACCGATCCGCGCACCAGAGCTGCCGGCCCATCCGACGCCGAACCTCATCCCCGCCCCTCAACCGATACCGGCACCGCCCTTGCTAACCCCGCGAGCCACCGTGCCCGACAATCCGGCGCCCGCCGCACCGGCGGCGACATCGTCCGCCTCACCGGCACCTGTCGCGGCATCGATGCCGGGCACGCTGCCCACACCGGCGCCAGTGGCCGAAGCCAAAGCTGCGCCAGCGCCTGCACGCCCGGCGCCCCAGGCGCCTGCTGCGCCACCCGCGGCCGCCGAGCGCGCGCCGGCCACCATCACTGGCGTCGAATACCTGCATCCGCCAAAACCCGACTACCCGCTCATTGCCAAACGCGCCGGGGAACAGGGCAAGGTCGTCCTGCGTGTGCTGGTGGATGAAACAGGCAAACCCGAGCGCGCCGACATCCGGGACAGCGCCGGCTATCCGCGGCTCGACGAAGCGGCGCGTCAGGCCGTGATGCGCGCCAGTTTCAAGCCTAACCTTGAAGATGGCCGCCCGGTGCCGGTGTATGTGCTGGTGCCGATCACTTTCGCCCTTCGTTAAAACTTCAACCTCACATCAAAGAAGAAACACCTCATGGATACCAGTCCGTATGGCCTTGCCACGCTGTGGCAGCAAGGCGATCTCGTCATCAGGCTCGTTGCGCTGCTGCTGGTAGCAATGTCGATCGCGTCGTGGAGCGTGATGATCGCCAAGGCATTGCAGGCGCTGCGCCATCACCGCGCACTGCAAGCAGCGCGCCGCAATTTCTGGGAAGCAGCCAATGTCGATGCCGCCATTCAGGGTCTGGGCACGGACAACCCGTTCGCCCACCTCGCAGCCACCGGCGCCTCGGCACTGCGCCACCATCACGCGCATGCCGGCAGCCTGCAAGACCAGCTGTCGGTCAGCGACTGGGTCACGATGTCGCTGCGCCAGGCCATTGACGAATGCGCAGCCAGGCTGTCGACCGGCATGGCGGTGTTGGCCTCGGTCGGTTCGACGGCGCCCTTCGTGGGCCTGTTCGGTACGGTGTGGGGCATTTATCACGCGCTGGTGTCGATCGGCAGCAGCGGCCAGGCCAGCATCGACAAGGTGGCCGGTCCGGTCGGCGAGGCGCTGATCATGACGGCGCTCGGCCTGGCCGTCGCCATTCCCGCGACCTTCGGCTACAACGCACTGGTACGCAGCAACAAGAACGTGCTGGCGCAATTGAACAGGTTCGGCTTCGACCTGCATGCACTGTTCGTGACTGGCGCACGTTCCGGCGACGGCAAGTCGGCCGGTCCCAAGCTGGCGGCCGTGGCCTGAAACGGAGCAGCTGATGGCCATGGGCTCACTGTCCGACAAATCGGACGAAGACTTCAACCCCGAGATCAACACGACACCGCTGGTCGACGTAATGCTGGTGCTGCTGATCATCTTCATCATCACCATCCCCGTGATCAACCACAGCGTGAAGCTTGATTTGCCGCGCGCGACCACCCAGCCCAACGACGTCAAGCCCGAGACGGTCAACCTGACGATCGACGGCAATGGCAAGCTGTACTGGAACAACCACGAAATCAGCGATGACGAGCTCGCACAAAAGATTGCACGGGCCGCACAGTCTGACCCGCAACCGGAAATGCACCTGCGGGCGGAGCGAACGACCCAGTACGAAAAGGTGGCGCAAGTGATGGCCGCCGCGCAGAACGGCGGCCTGACGAAGATCGGCTTCGTTACCGAACCAAAAAAATGAACCGTCTTCGCGCTTACTAACCCACGACAACCGACACCAGCCAGCCACACCGCACTACCGGTCAGCCAGCCAGCAACATCAACGACCGCCCCTTGAACCAGGGGCGAACGACAAGGCATGACCGGCATGAACAACGCAATCAAACTCAAGCCACTGGGCGCACTGGTGGCCGGACTGGCCTTCTGCGGCGGCACCACCCTCGCGGCTGACAAGACAGACTCGCAGGGCAAGGACGACAGCACCCTTCCTGCTGTCGAAGTCAACGCGCTGCGCGATGCCCCTGCCTATATGGCCACCAGGACGCGCGTGGGCAAGATCGAACAAGACCCGCACGAAATCCCGCAAGCCGTCACCACAGTGACCAGCAAGCTGCTGCAGGAGCAGCAGGCTTCGTCGCTGCAGGAAGCGATGCGCAATGTGGCCGGCATCAGCTTCAATGCCGCCGAAGGCGGTCGCGCCGGTGACAACATGAACCTGCGGGGCTTTTATACCTTCGGCGACATGTACCTCGACGGCATTCGAGATACCGCGCAATACAACCGCGAGACCTTCAACTTCGAGCAGCTCGACATACTGCGCGGCGCCGGCGCGATGCTGTTCGGCCGCGGCCAGGCCGGCGGCGTGATCAACCAGGTCACGAAAACGCCGCTCGACATCGACCAGTACCGGCTGACCGCCAGCACCGGCTCCAATGGCTACCGCCAGTTCACTGCCGACATGAACAAGTCGGTCAGCGAAGATACCGGCTTGCGCGTGAACCTGATGGACCGCGCCGAAGGCAGCTGGCGCAGCAATCCTGCGTCGGGCGCGGAGCCGGACATCAACCGGACCGGAGCGGCGATCAGCCTTGCGCTGAACCAGTCAGGCAATCATAAATTCTGGCTGAACCACTACTACCTGCGCACGCGGGACAACCCCGATTACGGCATCCCGTTTGACAGCGTCACCCGCCGTCCGGCCTCCGGCTTCCGGAACAACACGACCTCGACCGGCGTGCTGACCGGCGTGCCTCTGCCGTCCAGCTATTTCTGGGGCACGAGCAAGACCTTCGACAACAGCGATACGTCAATGAGCACGCTGGCGCACCAATGGCAGATCGACGACGTATCGCAACTGCGTACCCAGCTGCGGCTGGCCAGCTACGAGCGCAGCTACTGGGCCAAGACACCGAGCATCGTCTTCGAACCGAACGCGAATGGCGCTCGCGCCGGGGGCAACGGCGGCAACGTGACGCGCGCGGCTTACTACGACACCATCACGCTGCAGTCGGACTACAGCCGCAAGTTCGACTACCTGGGCATGAAGCACCAGCTTCTTGCCGGCATCGAATACCTGTATGAAGACAGCTGGCGCAACAGCCTGCGCAACTTCACGAACAATTTGCTCAGTCCCGATTTCCGACCCTACCAGCCGTCGACGGCCATACCCAGCACATTCAGCGGCGACTCGTATGCGATCTATGGCCAGGACACGGTGGAATTCATCCCGAAATGGCGCGCTACGGCAGGCATGCGCCGCGACCAGATGAAAGCGAAGTACTCAAGCGGCGCGAACCTCGACTTTGGCGAGTGGAGCTATCGCACCTCATTGTCCTATCACCCCACCGATGAATCGCATTACTACCTTGCGTACAGCGACTCGTTCAGTCCGACTGCCGACCTCTACCAGCTGACCACCACGCCCAAACCTGCCGAGCGCAGTGATGTGCTCGAACTGGGGGCGAAATACATCCTGTTCGACGGCGACCTGACGCTGCGCGGGGCGCTCTACCGTGCCAACAAGATGTGGGAACGCAACGCCGACCTGGAAGCGACCACTGCGCCCATCCTGACCAAAAAACGCCGTACCGACGGTATCGAGGTCGAGGCCGCCGGCCGCATCACCCGTCAGTGGGAAGTGTTTGCCGGCGTCGCGCTGATGGATGCGACCATCCTCGAGGTGGCTGAAAACACCAATGCCACCACCGGCGTGGTCACCGTCGGCCATCCGGGTCTGGTCGGACAACGCGCACGCAACACGCCGCGCTATACCTACAATGTGTGGACGACCTACAAAGTCGACGACAACTGGAAAGTCGGCGCCGGCATCGAGGCCAAGGGCGATCGCTATGCCTATGTGCCGAGCAGCGCTGCGCTGCCCACCCTGCCGGGCGGAACGAGTTTTTATCCAAACCGTGCGCCGGCCTATGAGCGCATCGATGCGTTGGTCGCGTACGAGCAATTGCGCTGGGCCGTGAAGCTGAACGTGAAAAACGTGCTCGACAAGCTGTATTACGACTCGGTGTATGACAACGGCGGCTTCACTGTGCCGGGGCTGCGCCGGACCGTGATCCTGACGGCCGAATTCAAATACTGATGCCCCTGACAGAACCATGATCGTCACCATCGACTCGCTGCTGTCCCCGGAAGAGCTGGCGCAGGCGCGGGCACTGCTGAAGGAAGCGACATGGGCCGACGGGCGCATCACGGCCGGCGCCCAAGCGGCACTGGTGAAGAACAACCAGCAACTGGCCGACGATGCGCCCCCACTGCCGGCACTGCGCCGCCTGGTGTTGCAAGCGCTGGCGCGCAACGCGCGCTTCTTCGCCGCTGCCTTGCCGCTGAAAGTGCTCCCCCCGTTCTTCAACCGCTATGCGGGCGCGGCCAATGCGTATGGCGCGCATGTCGACGGTGCGATGCGGCAGGCGCCGGACGGCAGCTATGTGCGTTCGGACCTGTCAGCCACCTTGTTCCTGTCCGACCCGCACAGCCATGATGGCGGCGAGCTGTCGATCGCCGACACCTTCGGCACCCATAGCATCAAGCTGCCGGCTGGCAGCCTGGTGCTGTATCCATCGTCATCGGTCCATGAAGTCACGCCGGTGACGCGTGGCGAACGCGTCGCCTGCTTCATGTTCATCCAGAGCATGGTGCGCGATGCCGGCCAGCGACGGCTGCTGTACGACATGGACATGGCACTGCTGCAGTTGCGCGAGACGATAGGCGAAACCGAGGCCGTGGTGCAGCTCACCGGCACGTATCACAACCTGCTCCGGCAATGGTCGGAAACCTGAGCGAAGCCTGTCCATGAACCCGGTAGCCGTCGCCCTTGCCGACTATGCCCGCCAGGCCGAAGCGACGCTGCCCGGGTCTGTCTGGCGCTATCTGCAAGAAGGGGACGGCGGCCGTAACTGCGTCGCCAACCGGTCGCAATTCGATGCAATTCCGCTGGTGCCACGACCGCTGGCCGATGTACGCGGCGGCCACACGCGCTTTGAACTGTTCGGACGAAGCCTTCTGCACCCGCTGATGCTGGCACCGATCGCTTACCAGCGCCTGTTCCATGCGCAGGGTGAAATCGGCACTGCGCTGGCAGCCCAGGCGCAGCAAGCGGTCATGCTGGTCAGCAGCCTGGCCAGTGCCTCGCTGGCCGACATCAGCGCGACCGGTGCCGATATCTGGTTCCAGCTCTACTGGCAAGCCAACCGCGATGCCACGCTGCGCTTGCTGCGCAAGGCCGAAGACGCCGGCGCGCAAGCCATCGTGTTCACCGTGGATGCACCGGTAAAGCAGGCGACACTGACGCTGCCGGCCGGACTGCGCGCAGTCAATCTGGAACCGGAGCCGGCATTGCCCGCGATCGCGCCCGGCCAGAGCGTAGTGTTCGACCAGTGGATGTATGTCGCCCCGCGCTGGGAAGACCTCGTCTGGCTGCGCGAGCAGACGCGGTTGCCGTTGCTGGTGAAGGGCATGCTGCATATCGACGACGCCGAGCGTGCGCTGGCAACCGGTTGCGATGGACTGGTCGTGTCCAACCATGGCGGCCGGGTCATCGATGACACCCCACCGGCGCTGGCCGTGTTGCGGCAGTTCCGCACGCACTTCGGCGACAACGCCGTGTTGCTGTATGACAGTGGCATACGCAGCGGCGCCGATGCCTGCAAGGCAATGGCCTGCGGTGCAAATGCGGTGCTGGTGGGCCGCCCGTATGTGTGGGCGCTGGCGGCTGCCGGACCCATGGGTGTCGCCCATGTGATTCGGTTATTGCGAGATGAGCTGGAAATGACGATGGCCTTGCTGGGACATTCGACACTTGCAGGGCTGCGCGCCGGCGGCAATCAATCCAGAAATGGGAGTGATTCGCACTAACGAAATGCCGGGGCTGTACTCACAGAAGCGGACGGCTGCGGTAACATCGACGCCAATCCCTAACCCGCAAAGAGGCACCCATGAAAGGCGATCCGAACATCATCAAGCTGCTCAATGACCAGCTGACCAACGAGCTGACGGCCATCAACCAGTACTTCCTGCATGCACGCATGTACAAGCACTGGGGCTTCGGCAAGCTCGCCAAAAAAGAATACGAAGAATCGATCGGCGAAATGAAGCATGCCGACAAGCTGATCGACCGCATCTTGATGCTCGAAGGCTTACCCAACTTGCAGGCCTTGCACAAACTGATGATCGGCGAGAACACGCCGGAAATGATCGACTGCGACCTGCAACTGGAAAAGATGGCGCAACTGACCGTGAAAGACGGCATCGCTGCCTGCGAAGCGGCGCGTGATTTCGTGTCGCGCGAACTGTTCCAGTACATCCTCGACGATACCGAAGAACACATCGACTGGCTGGAAACGCAGAAGGACCTGATCGACAAGGTCGGCTTGCAGAATTACCTGCAGTCGCAAATGGAAGGCGAATAAGCGCTGCCGACGTTTTCCCTGCCCCATAAAAAAAGGAGCCCTCGGGCTCCTTTTTTCATGGCGGGTGCCGCGTACCGTTTGCTCAGGCGCTCGGCAAGGTTTCGCGGAACGACGGCCGCTCGGACAGCTTGTCGAACAGGCGGGCAAGGTTCGGATGGTCTTCGCGCCACGGGATCTCCGGGAAACGGAAGGCCAGCCAACCCAGCGCACAGCCGACAGCCACATCGGCCAGCGTAAAATGACCACCGGCGCAGAAGGCCGACTCGCCCAGGCCCTGCGCCATCGCCTTCAGGCCATGATGCACCTTGCCGAGTTGGCGTTCGACCCACTCTTCGCTCTGCTTGTCGGCCGGACGCAGCAGGCGTTCGAGTCGCATGTTGATGGCGGCATCCAGCACTCCGTCAGCCAGCGCTTCCCAGCATTTGATGCTGGCGCGCTCACGGCCTGAATTCGGCAGCAGCTTGCCGACCGGCGACATCGTGTCGAGATATTCGACGATCACGCGCGAATCAAACATCGCGCCACCATCTTCCATCACCAGGCAAGGCACTTTGCCCAAGGGATTCGATTCAGCGATCGTCGTATCAGGCGACCACACGTCTTCAAGCACGAAGCTGAAGTCGAGTTTCTTCTCGGCCATCACAACCCGCACTTTACGGGTATAGGGACTGGGGATCGATCCGATCAGTTTCATGGCGAAATGGGGGGCAGTTGGGGTGTTGCGGGGACGCGATTATATCATTGGCAAAACTCTCTGAATTGCCCGATCGTAGCCTCGCGATGACCTGCCGGCACCTCACCGCATTGACATTCGCGGCCATTTCACCGACCGGTCGCCGCATCCCGGTCGCCCGGTGGCCGAATGGTAAAATCCCGGTCTTTCCGAAATCTCCCGCGTGGCTGCGCCGCGCTTCACATCATGTCGCTTTCCCCGCTGTCCGCCCTGTCGCCGCTCGACGGCCGCTACGCCTCCAAGACCGACAAACTGCGCCCGTTGCTGTCCGAAGCCGGCTTCATGCACCATCGCGTGAAGGTCGAGATCTCGTGGCTGCTCGCGCTGTCCGAAGCCGGCTTCGCTGAACTCAAGCCGTTTTCGGCAGAAGCACGCACGCTGCTGGAAAAGCTGGCCGCCGATTTCGGTGAAGCCGATGCTGCCCGCATCAAGGAAATCGAAGCCGTCACCAATCACGACGTGAAGGCAGTCGAATATTGGCTGAAGGAAAAAGTCCAGCACATGCCGGAATTGGTGAAAGCCTCCGAATTCATTCACTTCGCTTGCACGTCGGAAGACATCAACAACACTTCGCACGGCATGATGCTGAAGGCCGCGCGCGACCAGGTGCTGCTGCCGTCGCTGTCGGCTGTGATCACCCGCCTGACCGAGCTCGCGCATGCGAATGCTGATCTGCCGATGATGTCGCGCACCCATGGCCAGCCGGCCAGCCCGACCACGCTCGGCAAGGAAATGGCCAACGTCGTGGCTCGCCTGCAGCGCGCGCAGCAACGCATCGCTGGTGTCGAAATTCTCGGCAAAATGAACGGCGCGGTCGGCAACTACAACGCGCACCTGTCGGCTTACCCGGAATTTGACTGGCCCGCGTTCTCGAAGCAAGTGATCGAGCAGCGCCTCGGTCTGACCTTCAACCCGTACACGATCCAGATCGAGCCACACGATTACATCGCCGAACTGTTCGATGCGATCGCGCGTGTGAACACCATCCTGCTCGACCTGAACCGCGACATCTGGGGCTATATCGCCCTCGGTTACTTCAAGCAGAAGACCAAGGCCGGTGAGATTGGCTCGTCGACGATGCCGCACAAGGTCAACCCGATCGACTTCGAGAACTCCGAAGGCAACCTCGGCATGGCCAATGCCGTGCTCAAGCACATGGCCGAGAAGCTGCCGGTGTCGCGCTGGCAGCGTGACCTGACCGACTCGACCGTGCTGCGCAATATCGGCGTCGGCTTCGGCTACAGCGTGCTGGCTTATGACAGCTGCCTGCGCGGCCTGAACAAGCTGGAAGTCAATCCGACCCGCCTGGCCGAAGACCTCGACAACAGCTGGGAAGTGCTGGCCGAGCCGGTGCAGACCGTGATGCGCCGCCATGGCATCGAGAACCCGTATGAACAGCTGAAGGAACTGACCCGCGGAAAAGGCATCTCGAAAGATGCGCTGCGCGAATTCATCGGCGGCCTCGCCATCCCGCAGGCGGACAAGGACCGCTTGATGGCGATGACGCCGGGCAGCTATATCGGCATTGCCGACAAGCTGGCCAAGGACATCTGAAGCTCGTCCTCGGCATAAGAAGCCGCCTTCGGGCGGCTTTTTTGTTGCCCGAATGCCTCAACGCAATTGGCAGGATCAGGATCGGCGCAAACAATGTGTACTCCATGGTTTACACATTTTGTTTAATGGACTACCATCCGATCACCCTTCGCATTCTCCAAAGCGACACCTTCCGACATTGGCTGGCGAAGCTGAAAGACAGGGTCGCGATTGCGAGGATTAACGCTCGAATTCGTCGTCTATCACACGGTCACGTGGGCGATTGCAAGTACCTGAAGCAATCGATCATGGAATTGCGCATAGACCACGGCCCTGGCTACCGGGTGTATTTCACGATGCGAGGTGAACAGATGGTGCTGCTGCTGGCCGGGGGCGACAAGGGATCACAGGAAGCCGACATAGAACGTGCGATCCGTATTGCAAGCGATTGGAGGACCGAGACATGAGCGAACGCTTCACCGAATGGGATTCAGTGCAGGAACTGAAGAGCGAGAAAGATATCGCGCTCTATTTCGAGGCCTGCCTGGAAGACGATCCTGGCGACGGCAGCCTGATCCGCGCCGCGCTGGGGGACATTGCACGCGCGCGTGGCATGAGCCGGGTTGCCCGCGAAACCGGGCTGGCACGGGAGAGCCTGTACAAGGCGCTGTCGCCCGAGGGCAATCCGGAATTTGCGACCGTGATGAAAGTCATCAAGGCGCTGGGATTTCGGCTGCATGCGGAATTCGTTCCGGCCTGAGCCTCACTTGCAATAGCACCACCGAAAACTACAAAGCCGCCCGAGGGCGGCTTTGTAGTTTGTGCTGCCACTTTCGGGCAGCCTGAGATCCGGCGGTCAGACCACAGCGCCGTCAGTCTCGTCCTTGGGCTTGACCGGCTTCAGCAAGTCTTCACGTTTGACGCCCAGCCACATCGCGACCGCTGCAGCAACGAACACCGACGAATAGATGCCGAACAGGATGCCGATGGTCAGCGCCACCGCGAAGTAGTGCAGCGTAGGGCCACCGAACAGCAGCATCGACAACACCATCAGCTGCGTGCAGCCGTGGGTGATCACGGTACGCGAGATGGTGCTGGTGATCGCGTGGTTCATCACATCTTCAGTCGCGAGCCTGCCGAAGCGGCGATCACGGAAGGTTTCGCGCACGCGGTCGAACACGACCACCGATTCGTTCACCGAGTAGCCCAGCACCGCCAGCACGGCTGCCAGCACGGTCAGCGAGAATTCCCACTGGAAGAATGCAAAGAAGCCAAGAATGATCACCACGTCGTGCAGGTTCGCGATGATGGCCGCGACCGCGAACTTCCATTCGAAGCGGAATGCGAGGTAGATCATGATGCCGATTACCACGAAGGCCAGCGCCGTCAGGCCATCATGCGCCAGTTCTTCACCGACCTGCGGGCCGACGAATTCGACACGCTTCAGGCTCACGCTCGCATCCTGCGCCTTCAGCGCATCGATCACTTGCGTGCTGACCTGCGCCGAATTGCTGCCCTTTTGTACCGGCAGGCGAATCAGCACGTCTTGCGCAGTGCCGAAGCTCTGCACCTGGCTGTCGGCATAACCTAGGCCGCCGACCGTATTGCGTATGCCTTCGAGGTCAGCCGGCTTGGTGTAGGCGACTTCCATCACCGTGCCGCCAGTAAATTCGATCGACAGGTGCAGACCCTTGGACACGAGGAAGAACACCGCCGCGGCAAAGGTCAACGCGGAAATCAGGTTGAACACCAGCGCATGCCGCATGAACGGGATGTCTTTTTTGATGCGGAATAATTCCATTTCTAATCCTTTCTTGAACCGTCAGCCTCAGGCCATCAAACGGTCGGCTTCCAGACCTGGCCGATAGAGACGCTCGTGAGCTTCTTGCGGCGGCCATACCAGAGATTGGTCAGCGCGCGCGACACGATCACGGCCGAGAACATCGACGTCAGGATGCCGAGGCAGTGCACGACCGCAAAACCACGGATCGGGCCCGAACCGAAGATCAGCAGCGCGAGGCCGGCGATCAGGGTCGTCACGTTCGAGTCGAGAATGGTCGCCCATGCGCGCTCGAAGCCGGCCGCGATCGCCGCCTGCGGCGAATTGCCGTTGCGCAGTTCTTCGCGGATGCGCTCGTTGATCAGCACGTTGGCGTCGATCGCCATACCCAGCGTCAGCGCGATAGCGGCGATACCCGGCAGCGTCAGCGTTGCCTGCAGCATCGACAGCAGCGCGATCAGCAACATCACGTTGACGCCCAGTGCGAACACGCTGAACGCGCCGAAGATCAGGTAATAGGCCACCATGAAGACCGTGATTGCCGCAAAACCGTACAGCGTCGAATGGAAGCCCTTGCTGATGTTTTCGGCGCCGAGTTGCGGGCCGATGGTGCGTTCCTCGATGATTTCCATCGGTGCCGCCAGCGAGCCGGCGCGCAGCAGCAGCGCGAGATCGGAGGCCGCGGCCGGCGATTCCATGCCGGTGATCTGGAAGCGCGAACCGAGTTCGTCGCGAATCGTCGCCACCGTCAGCACTTCGCCCTTGCCCTTTTCGAACAGCACGATGGCCATCAGCTTGCCAACCTTGGCGCGGGTCGCTTCGCGCATCTTGCGGCCGCCATCGCCGTTGAGGTCGATGCCGACGGCCGGCTGCTGGTTCTGGTCGAAGCTGGCGCCGGCGTTGGAGATGTAGTCGCCGGTGATAACCGGATCCTTGTACAGCACTACCGGCGCGCCCTTGCCGACCTTGAACAGTTCCGAGCCCAGCGGCACGGCGGCGGTTTCTTCGGTGCCGCGGCGCACGCTCTCGTCGACCATGCGCACTTCCAGCGTCGCGGTGCGGCCGATGATGTCCTTTGCGCGCGACACGTCCTGCACGCCGGGCAGCTGCACGACGATGCGATCCGCGCCCTGGCGCTGGATCACCGGCTCGGCGACGCCCAACTCGTTGACGCGCTTGGACAGTGTGGAGATGTTCTGCTGCACCGCTTCTTCCAGCGTTTTCTTCAGCGCGGCCGGGTTCAGCGTGGCGCGCAGCTTCGACCCTTCGGCGTCGGCCGACTCGACCAATGCCAGTTCCGGCATCTGGTTGCTCAGCACATTCTTTGCAGCGGCCAGCGTCTCGGCCTCGCGGAAGCGGATGTCGATCGCATCGCCGTCACGCGAAATGCCGGCAAAGCGCAGCTTCTTCTCGACCAGCAGCGCACGCGCGCCGGCCTGCACGGCCTGAATGCGCTTGGCCATCACGGCCTTGGTATCGACCTGCATCAGGAAATGCACGCCGCCGCGCAAGTCGAGGCCGAGGTACATCGGTAGCGCATGCAGCGACTGCAGCGAGGCCGGCGTATTCGGCAGCAGGTTGAAGGCCACCAGATAGCTCGGATCGGACGCATCCTTGTTCAGCGCCTGCTCGATGACGGTCTTGGCCTTGAACTGCAGGTCGGTATTGGCAAAGCGCACACGCACGGTGCCGTTGTTGCCCAGGTCTTCGAAGAAGACGTTTTCGGCGCGCACGCCGGCGGCGTCGAGTGCCTGCTGCACGCGGACGACGGCATCGCGGCCCAGTTTCAGCGTGGCCTTGGCGCTGCTGACTTGCACGGCCGGCGATTCGCCGAAGAAGTTCGGGATCGTGTACAACGCGCCCAGTGCGAGCACCAGCACGACCAGCACGTATTTCCAGAGGGGGTAACGGTTCATGGCAGCTTGCCTTGAATGTAAAAAGTCCGGCGACGAGGCCGGACGGGGATCAAACGTGTAACGGGATCAAAGGGACTTGACGGTGCCCTTGGGCAGCAGCATCGTGACCGACGCCTTCTGCATCACGATCTCGGTGCCTTCGGCCACTTCCAGCGTGATGTACGCGTCGGCGACCTTGGTGACCTTGCCGATCATGCCGCCGGCGGTGACGACTTCATCGCCCTTGCCGATCGCATCGATCATGGCCTTCTGCTCTTTCTGGCGCTTCATCTGCGGACGGATCATCAGGAAGTACAGCACGACGAACATCAGGATGATCGGCAGGAAGCTCATCAGGCCACCTGCGCTGCCGCCAGCCGGCGCTGCCGCCTGGGCATAGGCATTCGAAATAAACATGGACTGCTCCGGGTTTGTTTTTCTGAGAACCCTGCATTCTATCATTGCAAGGGGCGTTCGCCCCTGAGCGAAACGGCAAACACGCCCTTTGGCGCGCCGCCCCAAGCCCTCACAGGCAGCCCCTGCGGAAAGGCTATTGTTCGCTTGCCAACTTCAACGCCAACTTCGGCCTCCACTTGGGCACCGGCTCAGACGCCCCGCCGACGATTCTGGGCAAAACGCTGACGGAACTCACTGAAGCGGCCCGCGTCGATCGCAGCGCGCATCTCGCGCATCAGCTGCAGGTAGTAATGCAGATTGTGGATGGTATTCAAGCGCGCACCGAGGATTTCGCCGGCACGGTGCAGGTGATGCAAATAAGCGCGCGAAAAATTCTTGCAGGCGTAGCAATCGCAGCTTTCGTCGATCGGCACGTCTTCATCCTTGTGCCGCGCATTGCGCAGCTTCAGGTCGCCATAGCGGGTGAACAGCCAGCCATTGCGCGCATTCCGGGTTGGCATCACGCAATCGAACATGTCGATGCCATTGGCCACGCCTTCGACCAGGTCTTCCGGCGTGCCGACGCCCATCAGGTAATGCGGTTTGTCGGCCGGCAGCTTCGGCCCCACGTGCTGAAGGATGCGCTGCATGTCTTCCTTCGGCTCGCCGACCGACAGGCCGCCGATCGCTATGCCATGGAAGCCCAAGTCGTTGAGTCCTGCCAGCGACTCGTCGCGCAATTCCTCGAACATGCCGCCCTGTACGATCCCGAACAGCGCATTCGGGTTGTCTTCACGATGGAATTCATCCAGCGAGCGCTTGGCCCAGCGCAGCGACATCCGCATTGACTGGCCCGCCTCGTCGCGCGTTGCCGGACGGCCGTTGATTTCGTAGGGCGTACATTCGTCGAACTGCATCACGATGTCCGAGTTCAGCACGCGCTGTATCTGCATCGAAATCTCGGGCGACAGGAACAGCCGGTCGCCATTGATCGGTGACTGGAACTTCACGCCTTCTTCGGTGATCTTGCGCATCGCGCCCAGCGAAAACACCTGGAAGCCACCCGAGTCAGTCAGTATCGGCTTGTCCCAGCCGATGAAGCGATGCAAGCCGCCGAACTTGCGCACGATGTCGAGGCCGGGGCGCAGCCACAGGTGGAAGGTATTGCCGAGAATGATCTGCGCGTCGATTTCCTTCAACTCGGTCGGCGACATCGCCTTCACGGAACCATAGGTGCCGACCGGCATGAAGATCGGCGTCTCAATGCTGCCATGCGCGAGTTCCAACCTGCCGCGGCGTGCATTCCCGTCGGTCTTGAGCAGCGAATATTTCATGCTTGTCCTTCCGTAGCTTCCAGCACTTCTTGTTCTGCCTGCGCTTCCCGTTCCAGCAGCATCGCGTCGCCATAGCTGAAGAAGCGATAGCGCTGTTCGATCGCATGCGCATAGGCGGCGCGGATGCGCTCGTAACCGGCAAAAGCTGACACCAGCATCAGCAGCGTGGATTTCGGCAAATGGAAATTCGTCACCAGCCGCGTCACCGTCCGGAAGCGATAACCCGGCGTGATGAAGATATCGGTCATGCCGCCACCGGCTACCAGCTGGCCGCTGCGCGACGCCGACTCCAGTGCACGCATGCTGGTGGTGCCGACCGCAATCACCTGCTGGCCTGCCGCACGAGCCGCCGCGACGGCGTCGACGGTGGCCTGTGGCACCTCGTACCACTCGGTATGCATCTTGTGTTCGGCCAGGTTTTCGGTGCGCACCGGCTGGAAGGTGCCGGCACCGACATGCAGCGTCAGCCAGGCCAGTTGCACGCCCTTGTCCTGCAGCCGCTGCAGCAGCGCGTCGTCAAAATGCAGGCCGGCCGTCGGCGCAGCCACCGCCCCCGTGTGTTTCGCATAGACGGTCTGGTAGCGGTTCGCATCCTGTCCGTCGGCCGCGTGCTCGATGTACGGCGGCAGAGGCAGCCTGCCGTGTGCGTCGATCAGCGGCATCGCCTCCGACGGGAAATGCAGCGTAAAGAATTCGCCGGCACGCTCGCCGACGGTGACATCGAACGCATCGGCCAGCCGCAGCCTCATGCCGGACGGCGGCGACTTCGATGCACGCACCTGGGCCAGCACGGTCGTCGCATCAATCAGGCGCTCGACCAGTACCTCGACCTTGCCGCCGGTTTCCTTCGCGCCGAAAAAGCGCGCATTCATCACCCGCGTGTTGTTGAACACCATCAGGTCACCCGGTTGGAACATCTCTACTACGTCCGCAAAGCTGCGGTCTTGCAGGCCGTCGCGCATCACCTGCAACAGGCGCGATGCACTGCGCTCGGCCAGCGGGAATTGCGCGACCAGTTCGGGCGGCAGGGTGAAATCGAAATCGGACAGCGAGTACATTCGTGGACAAAAACAAGGACACGGGACCCCGGCATACACCGGGTGACGGCTCGATCGCCCGGCGCCTCCATGATCGTCATTCCGGCGAAGGCCGGAATCCAGCGACGGTGAAGTGCCTGATGCTTGGCGCGAAAAGCCGGTATTCTACGCTGCGCCCGCAAAGTCAGCCCTCATGCCAGCGACCCGAAAAAAAGCCCCTGCCGCGAAAAAGACCGCCCCCGCGAAGAGCCTGCGCACCGCAGACAAGCTCGCGCGCCTCGGGCTGTCCAGCGACATGGCGCTGGTGCTGCACCTGCCGATGCGCTACGAAGACGAGACGCAGCTGCACACGATACGCGAGGCCGGCACCATCCACGGCATCCCGGTGCAGGTCGAGGGCGTGGTTACCGATTGCGACATCCAGTACCGGCCGCGCCGCCAGCTGGTGGTCAAGCTGACGGACGATACCGGCCTCTTGGTGATGCGCTTCCTGAATTTCTACGGCAGCCAGGCCACGCAAATGGCCGTCGGCAAGCGCCTGCGCGTGCGCGGCGAGGTCCGGCACGGCTTCTTCGGCGATGAAATGGTGCACCCGACCGTCAAGAGCGTCGAACCCGAGTCACCACTGCCCGACGCGCTGACGCCGGTCTACCCGGCCGGCGAAGGCCTGTCGCAGGCCATCCTGCGCAAGGCCATCGCCAACGCAATGACCCGCATCGACTGGAGCGACACCCTGCCTGATGCACTGCGCGAGCAGCTCAAGCTAGTGCCTTTCGAGCCATCGATACGATTGCTGCACAACCCGCCGCCCGATGTCGACGAACATGCGCTGGCCGAGCGCACGCATCCGGCGTGGATACGGATGAAGTTCGACGAGCTGCTCGCACAGCAGTTGTCGATGAAGCGCGCGCAGCTCGCGCGCCGCCAGCAAGGCGCGCCGGTGCTGGAAAAGCCCGGCGCCCTCACCGACGCGCTGCTGCGCACGCTGCCTTTCAAGCTGACCGGCGCGCAACAGCGCGTGCTGGAGGAAGTGCGCGCCGACATCCGCCAGCCCTATCCGATGCAAAGGCTCTTGCAAGGCGACGTCGGCAGCGGCAAGACCGTGGTCGCGGCGCTGGCCGCGGCACAGGCGATCGACAATGGCTATCAGGCCACGCTGATGGCGCCGACCGAGATCCTCGCCGAGCAGCACTTCCGCAAGATCGCCAGCTGGCTCGAGCCGCTGGGCGTGAATGTCGCATGGCTGACCGGCAGCCTGAAGAAGCGCGAGAAGGATGACGCGCGCGCGCGCATCGAGTCCGGCGTCGCGAACCTGGTGGTCGGCACCCATGCGCTGATCCAGCACGATGTCGAATTCGCGAAGCTGGGGCTGGTGATCGTCGACGAACAGCACCGCTTTGGCGTCGCGCAGCGCCTCACGCTGCGCAACAAGGGCGTCGGCAGCGTGCCGCACCAGTTGATGATGTCGGCCACGCCGATACCGCGCACGCTGGCAATGACCTATTACGCCGACCTTGAAGTGTCCGTGATCGACGAGCTGCCCCCGGGCCGCACGCCGGTCGTGACAAGGCTGGTCGCGCAAGAGCGGCGCGATGAAGTGGTCGAGCGTGTCCATGCAGCCGCGCTCGAAGGCCGGCAAGTGTACTGGGTCTGCCCGCTGATCGAGGAATCCGAGGCACTGCAATTGCAGACCGCGACCGAGACCCATGAATTGCTGTCGGCCGCGCTACCCGACCTGCGCGTGGGGCTGGTGCACGGGCGGCTCAAGCCGGTCGACAAACAGCAGGTGATGGACGCGTTCGCGCGCGGCGAGCTGCAGGTGCTGGTCGCCACCACCGTGATCGAAGTCGGCGTCGATGTGCCCAACGCTTCGCTGATGGTGATCGAGCATGCAGAGCGCTTCGGCCTGTCGCAGCTGCACCAGCTGCGCGGCCGCGTCGGGCGTGGGGCGGCGGCCAGCGCCTGCCTGCTGATGTACCAGGGGCCGCTGGGACCGGTGGCGCGAGAAAGGCTGGGCATCATGCGCGAGACCAACGACGGCTTCGAGATCGCGCGCCGCGACCTTGAGATCCGCGGCCCCGGCGAATTCCTGGGCGCACGGCAATCGGGGCAGGCGATGCTGCGCTTTGCCGACCTGGAAACGGATCAGTGGCTGGTAGAAAAGGCGCGCGACCTCGCGCAGCAACTGCTCGCCACGCAAGCCGCGGTGGCCGACGCCCATCTGGCGCGCTGGCTGGGCGCGAAGGAAGACTACCTGCGGGTCTGAGCTGCACGCAGTCGTGACAACTATGCGAAACTTACACGCATGACATTGACAGAACTGAAATACATCGTCGCGGTCGCGCGCGAGAAGCATTTCGGGCGGGCGGCCGAAGCGTGCTTCGTCGCGCAGCCTACGCTGTCAGTGGCGATCAAGAAGCTCGAGGACGAACTCGGCGTCGCCATCTTCGAGCGCGGCGGCTCCGAGATTTCGGTGACCCTGATCGGTGCGCAGATCATCGCGCAGGCCGAGCATGTGCTCGAACAAACGGCCTATATCAAGAACATCGCCAAGCAGAACAAGGATCCGCTGGTCGGTCCGCTGCGCGTCGGCGTGATCTATACGATCGCCCCTTACCTGCTGCCGCAGCTGGTGCCGACGCTGATCGACACCGTGCCGCAGATGCCGCTGATCTTGCTGGAAAATTTCACGGTCAAGCTGATCGAATTGCTGCGTGCCGGCGAGCTCGATGCCGCCATCATGGCGTTGCCCTTCAACGAGCAGGGCCTGAACGTGCTGCCGCTGTATGACGAACCCTTTATGGTCGCGGTGCCACGCCATCACCAATGGGCGACCCGCAAGGCGCTGTCAGCCGATGAACTGAAGAACGAAACCATGCTGCTGCTCGGCGCCGGCCATTGCTTCCGCGACCAGGTGCTCGAAGTATGTCCGGAGATGTCGCGCTTCTCGAGCGGCAGCGGCGGCATTGCGCGCACCTTCGAAGGTTCGTCGCTGGAAACCATACGCCACATGGTGGCCTCCGGCATCGGCATCACGGTGCTGCCGCAGGCTTCGGTGCCGGCCCATCGCGGCGCCGACAACATGCTGCGATACATCCCGTTCGACCAGCCCGCGCCGTCGCGCCGCGTCGTGATCGCCTGGCGCAAGAGCTTTACCCGTCGCGGTGCGATCGACGCCGTGCGGCAGGCCGTGCTGGCGTGCAAGCTGAACGGCGTACACCTGCTGCCGGACGCCGTGCTCGAAGAAAGCTGACAAGCTGACGCCTGCGCGCTTGCCGGCTGTACATCCCGGGATGCCGCAAGCTACACTGCGCGCCATGGAATCCACCGCCCACCCCGCCTGGCAACGACTGCAGCTGTATGCACGACTGGTCCGGCTCGACAAGCCGATCGGCAGCCTGCTGCTGCTGTGGCCGACGCTGTCTGCGCTGTGGCTGGCGTCAAACGGGCATCCGGACTGGCGGCTGGTCGTGATCTTCAGCGTGGGCACGGTGCTGATGCGCTCGGCCGGTTGCGCGATCAATGATTTCGCCGACCGCGACTTCGACAAGCATGTGAAGCGCACCGCCGAACGTCCGCTGACCTCGGGCCGCATCGCCGCGTGGGAAGCGGTGGCCGTCGCCGCGGTGCTGGCGCTGCTGTCCTTCCTGCTGATCCTGCCGCTGAACCTGCTGACCTGGCAATTGTCGGTGGCGGCCGTGGTCATCGCCGGCACCTACCCGTACTTCAAGCGATTCTTCGCGCTGCCGCAAGCCTATCTCGGCATTGCGTTCGGCTTCGGCATCCCGATGGCGTATGCCGCCGTGCTGGATGCCGTGCCCACCGAAGCCTGGGTGCTGCTGGTGGCGAACATCTTCTGGGCGCTGGCCTATGACACCGAATATGCGATGGTGGACCGTGACGACGACCTGCTGATCGGCATACGCACTTCTGCAATCACCTTCGGCCGATACGATGTGCTGGCGGTGATGATTTGTTATGCCATCAGCCTCGCCATGGTCTCGGCCGTCGGCCTATCGCACGGCCTTGGGTTGCCGTTCATCGCCGGCATCGCGGTGGCGGCCGGCATCGCGGTCTATCACTGGGTGCTGATTCGCGGCCGCGACCGCATGCGCTGCTTCGCCGCCTTCCGCCATAACAACTGGCTGGGCGCTGCCGTGTTCGCCGGTATCGCTTTGGGTTGGCAAGCCATCAAGGCCTGAACGCCGCTTCGGCACAACAGGCACCCCTTTCCCCCGCTGTTCCCGTTGAGAGCCTGAAGTTTCAGGCCAGATAATCGCGCGACCAGGTCTGCATTTCCGGATCCGTTGTCATCGTCGCGCGCCGTTCAGTTCAAGACTTTCGTTCAAGACACTGGATCCCGGCCTGCGCCGGAATGACGTCCGTGGTCATGCAGCAGCCTTGTCGTCGCGGCAAATGCCGGGACCCAGTGACTTTCTCGACACGACATGGATATCTCCGAACTGCTTGCCTTTGCCGTCAACAACGGCGCTTCCGACCTTCACTTGTCCGCCGGCTTGCCGCCGATGATCCGCGTGCACGGCGACGTGCGCCGCATCAACCTGCCGGCGATGGAGCACAAGGAAGTGCACACGATGATCTACGAGGTAATGAACGACGGCTTGCGCAAGCGCTATGAAGATACGCTGGAAGTCGACTTCTCGTTCGAACTGCCCGGTGTCGCGCGTTTCCGCGTCAACGCATTCAACCAGGACCGCGGCGCAGCGGCGGTGATGCGCACCATTCCGTCCAAGATCCTGACGCTGGAAGACCTCGCCACGCCTGCCATCTTTGCTGACCTCGCGCTGAAGCCGCGCGGACTGGTGCTGGTGACCGGGCCGACCGGCTCGGGCAAATCGACCACGCTGGCGGCGATGGTCAACCATGTGAATGAAAACGAATACGCGCACATCCTGACCATCGAAGATCCGATCGAATTCGTGCACGAATCGAAGAAGGGCCTGATCAACCAGCGCGAAGTCGGCCCGCACACGCACTCGTTCTCCGCAGCACTGCGCTCAGCCTTGCGCGAAGACCCGGACGTGGTGCTGGTCGGCGAATTGCGCGACCTCGAAACGATACGGCTGGCGCTGACCGCCGCCGAGACCGGCCACCTCGTGTTCGGCACGCTGCACACCGTGTCGGCGCCAAAAACCATCGACCGCATCATCGACGTCTTCCCCGGCGACGAGAAGGACATGGTGCGCGCGATGTTATCCGAATCGCTGCAGGCCGTGATCTCGCAGACGCTGATCAAGACCAAGGACGGCACTGGCCGCGTCGCCGCACATGAAATCATGCTCGGCACGCCGGCCATCCGCAACCTGATCCGCGAGGCCAAGGTCGCGCAAATGTATTCAGCGATCCAGACCGGCAGTAGCTTCGGCATGCAGACGCTGGACGCCTGCCTGGCCGACCTCGTCAAGCGCAACCGCATCTCGATGGCAGCCGCGCGCCAGTGCGCAAAGATGCCCGAGAACTTCGTCGGCTGAGGAGAACGCAATGAACCCGATGCGCGCAGAGACCCTGATCGACCAGCTGCTGGCCACGATGAAGGAGCAAGGCGGCTCCGACCTCTTCATCACCGCCGGCTTTGCGCCGGCGATGAAGCTCAATGGCGTCGTCAGCGCCGTCGGCGAACAGCCGCTGTCGCCGGACGAGAGCGCGATGCTGGTGCATTCGGTGATGAACGAGCGCCAGCGTGCCGAATTCGCCACGACCCGTGAATGCAATTTCGCGATCAGCCCGAATGGCATCGGCCGCTTCCGCGTGTCGGCCTTCGTCCAGCAGGGCCGCGCCGGCATGGTGATGCGCACCATTAATACCGAAATTCCCGATCTCGACCGGCTTGGGGTGCCGCCGCAGCTGAAAGACATCGTGATGACCAAGCGCGGGCTGGTGATCATGGTCGGCGCCACCGGCTCCGGCAAATCGACCACACTGGCGGCGATGGTCGGGCACCGCAATGCCAACAGCCACGGCCACATCATCACCATCGAAGACCCGATCGAGTTCGTGCATCCGCACCTGAACTGCATCGTCACCCAGCGCGAAGTCGGCACCGATACCGAAGACTGGCATACGGCACTGAAGAACACGCTGCGTCAGGCGCCGGACGTGATCCTGATCGGCGAGATCCGCGACCGCGAGACCATGGACCATGCGATCGCCTTCGCCGAGACCGGCCACCTGTGCCTGGCCACGCTGCATGCCAATAACAGCAACCAGGCGCTCGACCGCATCATCAACTTCTTCCCCGAAGAACGCCGGCAGCAACTGCTGATGGACTTGTCGCTGAACCTGAAGGCGATGATCTCGCAGCGCCTGATCCCGCTGAAAGGCGGCGGCGGGCGCATCGCGGCCGTCGAGGTGATGCTCAATTCGCCACTGGTGTCCGAACTGGTCTTCAAGGGCGAGGTGCACCAGATCCGCGAAGTGATGAAAAAATCGCGCGAGCTCGGAATGATGACATTCGATCAAGCCTTGTTCGATCTTGTCGAGACCGACAAGATCAGTATCGAAGATGCGTTGCGCAATGCCGACTCCGTCAACGACCTGCGGCTGGCCATCAAGCTGCAAGGCAAGGACTCGCGCGATCGCGACCTCGGCTCGGCTACCAAAGGGCTGGGCATCGTCTGAGCGGCATTATCTGGGTGCCAACACCACCGTCAAAAAAGCACGGTCAATGCTGCTTGACGAGCCGTCATCAAATGCCCAAACAAAGCGATTTATTGATGCGTTAACGGCAGATCAAGCGTTCGATTTAGGGTCTTTCAATCGTCAATCTGCCTTCATTTCTCCCCTCTGTTCGCGCTAAATCTTTGCGCTTGCCGGCGGTAAATTCGTACCTGAGAAATAGCCAAGTGAACTGTGCGCTTGCTATCCCTCGCCGCGCAAATTCCAGGAGATATACATGCGAACCTCAATCAAGACCCTTCGTCGCCAACAAGGCTTCACCCTGATCGAACTGGTCATCGTCATCGTCATCATCGGCATCCTTGCCGCGATCGCGCTGCCGAAAATGACTGACCTCGCCGGCAATGCCCGCGCCGCCACCATCAAGGGCGTCACCGGCAGCCTCGCATCGGCCAACACCGCCATCTACTCGGCAGCGCAAATCGCCAACCAGGGCGGCGCGACCGGTAGCGTGAATGCCTGCGGCACCTCGGGCATCAACACCGTCTACGGCTATGCGGCCGACACCACCGAGCTGCTCAAGTGCGTCGGCCTGGCACCGGCTGCGGACTTCAATACCGCGACTGCCAACACCGTCTCGCACTCGGGCGCCACCACGCCGGCCTCGTGCAATGTCGTCTACGTCCCGGCCACTGCCACTGCGCAGCCCGGCTATACCGTCACCGTGACCGGCTGCTGATAACAGCGCCTGATGGAGAGCTGCCATGGACCTGAAGCCTCGCCTCCTCCGCCTGCCGCGCAGGTTGCGGTCGCGCGGCTTCACCCATCTGGAGCTCGTCACCACCATCGCCGTGGCCAGCCTGATGTCGGCCTCGGTGGTCCCGAAAATGATTCCCCAGGCTTCCCGCAGCGCCGCCAACTGGCAGGCGGTGCGGCTGGCCGATGACCTCAAGCAAACCCGCCTGCTCGCCATGGCCTGGGGCAAGCAGCTGTCGTTCGACAGCGATGCCTCGTCATGGCGCGTCAGCTGCGTCAATACCGGCACTTGCACCGTCATCACGCCCCCGGCCCAGACTTGCCCGAACCCGACCAGCACGGTGCTGGATCCGGGTCACCATGGCGGCTTCTGCGTCGCGATTGAAAACAATGTCACGCTGACCGGCCCGGCCTCACTGCAGTTCGACCTGCTGGGTCGTCCGCAGACCGCAGGCGCGGTCACTTACCAGCTGTCGGCCAATGGCTCGGTGGTGGCAACGGTGACCGTTGCCCCCGGTACCGGCAATGTGTCGATCGCCCAACTGCAATGAACACGCTGCACCACGTCGCCCGACGCCACCATTCCGTCCGCGGTGTCACGCTGGTCGAATTGGTGGTGTTGATCGTTGTGTTCTCCGGCTCGCTGGTGGCGCTGTTGTCAGTATCGCGCGAAGCTGCGCGCCGCATCGCCGATGTGGATGCCAGCGCCCGCGCAATGCAGTACGCGCAGGAGCGCGTGGAAATGGTGCTGGCCGACCGCCGCAATCCCAACCGCGGCTATGCGTATGTGCCGCTGCAATCGGCCACCTGCCCGGCGCTGTCGGCCAGCTGCGCCTACCCGTATGAAAACCCGCTGACCGGCACCTCGCTGTCACGCGGCGTCGCCATCACTGATTTCTCGGCCAACAGCGCCTGCCCGAACCCTTCCAACGGCTGCAAGCAGGTGCTGGTGACGGTCACCAAGAACGGACACACGCTCGCCTCGCTCGCGGCGATGCTGGCCAATAACTGACATGGATACGCACCCGCCTGTCCGCCAGCACGGCTTCACCCTGATTGAAATGGTGATCGCGATGGTGCTGACCTCGATGCTGGCCGTGGCCGCGATGCAGCCGGTGCTGCGCGCGATTCAGGCGCGCTCGGCGGTGGCAGGCAATCTGTCGGCAATCGACAGCCTGCGCTATGCAACCGAGCGCATGGTGCGTGAGCTGCGCCAGGTGCGCTATGACGCGCAAGGCACCGGCTTCCAGCTGACGCCACTCGATGCAATCACCGGCACCACCAATGCCAGCGCCGGCCTGTGCTTCACGCGCTCCGGCGGCAGCGCGGGCAACAGCTGGGCCAGCCTGTCGCTGCGCAAGAGCGGGACGACGGTCACGCTGGATACCGTCAGCTATCCGGGCTGTGCCACGACCAGCCCGTCCGCGCTGGCCGACAAGGCGACTTCGCTGCGCTTCGATTACTGGGCCTACGGCAGCGGCAGCACACCGGTCGCGCTGGCGCTGAATGACGCAGCCTTCGGTACCAGGCTGTCCTTCATCGACATCACGCTCACCGTCACGCCTGACAATGGCTCGGCCGTCAGCCACCGTTCGCGCGTGGTGTTGCGCAATGGCGCATGGGGAGCGGACAAATGAACACCCGGCAAAGCTTCACTTCCCGTTCACGTCGCCCGCCGCTGCGGTCGCACCAGCGCGGCATGTTTGCCGTCGTCACCGTGCTGATGCTGCTGATCGTGGTCGCCTCCGCCCTGCGCTTCCTGCTGACCGCCGCCGAAGGCAACAGCAGCGCCACCCTGTCGCACCAGCAGAGCACCAAGGCACTGCTGGCCGCCGACAGCGGCATCGAATCCATGCTGGCCAAGATGCGCAAGGCCGGCCCGATGTCCTGCGCCGGCGCCAGCTTCCCCGCCGGCACGCTGGACGGCGCCAGCTATTCGATGCTGGCGGCCACCAGCGTGGCCAACATTCCGGTCTCGTCAGCCTGCAACGGCATGCTGGTCGCGCACGGCTGCCGCGGACAAGTGCAAGGCAGTGTCGGATCCAGCACGCGCACCGTCAGCGTCGACATCGCCTACTGCTCGCCGACCAGCGCCGGCGTGGCTGGCTTCGGCGGCTACACCACCAACATTGCGCAGACCATCAACCCTTACCAGGCGAATTCGGTCATCGTCAGCAACCTCGCGTTCCGCCGCAAGAGCGATGCGGGCGGCCCCAACACCTCGGCCACCACCTGCACGCAGACGGGCACCTATTCGGGCACCTGCACGCAAGGCTGGAGCATCCAGTCCAGCTCCGGCATTCCGTCGGTCGGCGGGCGCGGCGTGATCGCGACCACCACCGAAGTCGGCGATTACACGGTGATCCAGAACCTTGGCCTGGACCGCAACTACGTTGCCACCGGCGCCATCTTCGAAGGCACCGGCGTCACCTACCTCGGCGCGTACGCGGACGACCAGAGCGCGCAGAACAAGGGCACGGCCGGCACTTCGAACATCGTCGCCGGCCAGGTCAAGGATGGTCGCACGCTCGGCACCAGCGCCACCGGCACCGCCGGCTGGTGCAAGGGCGCTGACACCATCATCTTCGGCTTCTCGGCCAAGGCCGAAGCTGCCAACGACACGCTGACCTCGGTCAGCTTCGGCACCCTGCACGCGCCGATGGTGCTGCTCGAGCGCTATCACTCGCTGACCTACGACATGTATTCCGAGGTCTGGTTCTACCACAAGCCGATCGCGCAAGGCGGCATCGACAGCCTGTTCGCCACCGGCGTGCCGACCGATTTCAGCTTCACCACCCAGGGCACCACCACCGACGAATGGGCAGCCGGCTTCGCCTGCCTGAAGAACGTCGACCCGGCCACGCCGCGCGGCCTGGTGAGTTTCATGCAACCGTATAACTGGTGGGAGCCGTTCTGATGGCAAGCAAGTTCAAGCTGTCCTCCCGTTCCTCGCTTCCCGCGCTGCCCCGACTGTCGATGTTCAGCGCGCTGAAGGCCTGGTGGGCTTCGCTGGCGGCCAAAAGGCTGCGTGCCACCCCTTGGGCGGCGGTGGATTTTTCGCCGCACCGCATGGCAGCCGTGCTGGTCGCGCCACCACAAGGTGACGGCCGTCCGCGCGTGCTGAAGGCCGCGCTGGCCGAACTCGACAGCAGCCTGCCCGACGCCGGCAAGTTCGGCACCTTCGCGCAGCAGCTTGATGCCGGTTCGCGCCAGTGGACGCTGCTGCTGCCGCGCGACGAATACCGGATCAGCGTGATGAACGAGCCCACCGTTCCGGCCGCGGAGCTGGCGCAGAGCGTGCGCTGGCAGGTGGCACCGACGCTCGACTTCCCGGCCGAGGATGCATCGGTCGATTTCATGAAGATACCGACCCGCGAATGGCAACCCGATCGCACCCCCGAGCTGTACGTGATCGCCGGGCGCGGCGATGCGCTGCGACAGCGGGTGGCGCTGTTCGACGAGGTGCGCCTGAAGCTGGCCGCCATCGACATCCGCGAGACGGCGCAGCGCAACGTGGCTGCGCTGGCCGAGCGCAAGGATGAACTGCTGGTGACCGTGGCTTTCGGGCAGGACGACGTGCAGATCAGCTTCAGCTGGCACCGCGAGCTGTACATGGACCGCCTGATCGCTGAATCCACCGATCGCGACAACCATCCCGAGCGCCGTGCCGCCAACAACGAGCGCATCTCGACGCAGGTGCAGCGTTCGATCGAGGCGGTGCGCGGCAATTTCCCGTTCATGATGGCGGCGCGGGTGCTGGTGGCCGGTGCGCCCGAAGGCTTTTGCGAACTGCTCGCCGGCAGCATCCCCGAGCCGGTCGAGGCGCTGCAGCCAGAGCAACTGTTCGATCTGTCGCGCACGCCCGCATTGCGTGACCCGCAAGTGTTCATGCAGCACTTCCATGCAATCGGCGCCGCACTGCGCGGCCTGGAGCAAGCCGCATGAGCCAGCACATCAACCTGTTGCCGCGCGCGCCACGCACGCCGGTACTGTCCGCGCGGCGCGCGATCGTCGGCGCACTGGCGTGGGCCGTCACGCTGGGCGCACAAGTCGCCTGGCAGGCGCATGAGGCTGACATAGCCCGCACCGCTGCCGAGAGCAGCGAGCAGGAACTGAAGCAGCAGAAGCAATTGCTGCTGGCACTGCAGACGAGACTCGGCGAATCGGCCAATCCGAACAACATCGCCGCACAGATCGCCGCACTCGAGCCGCAAACGCGCGTCTCGCGCGACCTGCTGGCACGACTGAAGGCCGGCGACCTCGGCAGCCTCGACGGCTATGGCGAAGAACTGACCGAGCTGGCCGCGCTGCCCAAGCAGGGCGTCTGGCTGACGCTGGTGGCGATCTCGAATGCAGGTCGCACGCTGCGCATCGAGGGCCGCGCGCTGAAAAAGGAAAACGTGCTGCCGTACGCGGCCGCACTCAATGAAGCAGTGCGCAAGTACGGCGCACAGCTGAACCAGATGGAAATCGCACCGATGCAGACCAATCCCGAGGACGAGCAGGCGTCGGTTCCGGTCTACATCTTCAAACTGTATTGAAGGACGCGCCATGACTTCGTTATCCCTGCGTCCGCAATGGCAGGCCGCCACCCGCGCCTTCGAAGGCAAGACCTCGCGCGAGCGCATGCTGATGCTGTCGGCCTTGCTGGCAGCGCTGTATTTCGTGATCGACCTGACGGTGATGACGCCGCAGCACAAGCGCATACGCCAGTGGCAGGCGCAGGCCGAGGTCAACCACGGCGAGATCCAGCGCGTGCAAAAGCAAGTGACCGAACTGTCGGCGCAGCTGGCTGCCTTGAGCGCCGGCGACAAGCAGGCCGAGCTGGATGAGCTAATGCGCATCATCGCCGAGGCCGATTCGCTGCTGTCAGAAGATGACGGCAGCTCACTGAAACTGTCCGCATTGCTGAATACGATGCTGCGCACCACGCCCGGGCTGAAGCTGATGTCGCTCAAGACCCTGCCGGTGGTGCCGCTGTTGCCGCGCGGCCCGCAAGCGTCCGATGGCACCGAACTCAAGCCTTCACCGCCCATGATGGGCGGCAAGCCCGTGCCGGAACAGCCGCCGATCGCCGTGCACCAGCATGGCGTGGAGATTGCCGTCAAAGGCAATTACCTCGCGCTGCTGCCTTACATGGAAAAGCTGCGCCGCTATCCGAAGCGCCTGTTCTGGACGAACGCCGCACTGGAAGTGGTCAAGTATCCGGACTCGGTGCTGCGGCTGACCATCACCACGCTTTCCGAACAACGGCAGACGCCGCTGGTACCGCACGGCGACAAGGCATCAGCTGCGGCTGCGCCTTCCGCAACCTCGCAGCCTGCCGCAGCAGTGCCGGCACCTGCGCCCGCCTCTCCTCCGGCAGCAGCTCCTGCTGCTCCTGCTGCTTCTGCAGCGCCCGCCGCGAAAGCCGCGCCGGCCAGCCAGGCGGCGACACCTTCCCGTGAATCCAAGCCATGAAAAACCTGATTGCCTACTTTGTCGTGATCCCGGTCGAGGCGTCAGTCGCAGTGATCGCGGCCGCCCTCGTGCTTGCGGTAGCGGCCACCGTATTCATCGCGCTGACCTGCATGCCGGCGCGAGCGGCCGAGTCGCCGCCGCCCGAACGCTCGACGGAAAAAGTGCTGCGTGATCCGACCCGACCGCTGGCCTCCACCGCCCCGCGCACCGGCCCCGTCACGCCGTCGGTACCGCGCCCGTCGGCACCGGTCGTGATGCCGGAGCTGCAGCTGGTGCTGACGGCCACTGAGCGCCGCTTCGCCGTCATCGACGGCGAGCTTCTGGGCGTAGGCGACAACATCCGCGGACTGACGGTGCTCGAGATCCACGACGAGGCCGTCATCGTGAAAACCCCCAACGGTCCGCGCACTTTGCCGCTGTCGACCAGCACCGAGAAAGAAGGAAAATGATCATGAAGAAGCCGATCACCATGGCTGCCCGCAAGGCATTGCGCGTCACGGCAGGCAGTGCCGCCATCGCCACCGCCGTCGCGGCACTGGCCACCCTCGCCGGTTGCGCATCGACGCCGCAAAAACAGGCGCAGCTGCCGCACAGCGAAGCAATCACGCAGGCGCTCACGCCGCCCGAACCGGTCGCTGCACCGATGCCGGCACCCGCGCCTGTCGAACCCGAGCCGGTCGCCAAGCCGGTGCCGCTGGCCGTGCCCTCGCCTGACGAGCCGCGCATCAGCGTGTCGATGAACAATGTGCCAGCGCGCCAGTTCTTCATGGCGCTCGCGGCCGGCACGCCGTACACGATGCTGGTGCATCCCAACGTGACCGGCAACATGTCAGCCAAGCTGTCCAACGTGACCGTGACCGAGGCGCTGGAAGCGATCCGCGACATGTATGACGTCGACATCACCCTCGACGGACGCAAGATCACCGTCAAGCAACCGGTCATGGAAAGCCGCGTGTTCCAGGTCAATTACCCGACCGGCCAACGCAAAGGCAATTCGGACACGCGCGTAGCGGCAGGGTCACTGGCCGACCCGCCCCTGAGCGGCGCAATGCCCGCTGCAATGCCCGCGGGCGGGTCGTCGCCAGTACCAGGCCGCGCCACCGACAGCTCGCGCGTGACCACCTCGAATGAAGTCGATTTCTGGCAAGAGCTGAAGAGCTCGCTCGAAGCGATTGCCGGCATAGCCGCCGGCAATGGCCGCAGCGTCGTGATCAGCCCGCAGTCAGGCGTGATCGTGGCACGCGCGATGCCGAGAGAATTGCGCGACATCGCCGCCTACCTGAAAGCGACCCAGCTGTCGGTCGAGCGGCAAGTGATCCTCGAAGCCAAGATCATCGAAGTGCAGCTGTCCGATGGCTACCAGTCGGGTGTGAACTGGGCCGCGTTCCGCAATGGCAGCACGCGGGCGACCGGCGGTGTGATCCAGCCGGGTGCGAACCTGAACAACACGCAGGATGCGACACTCGGCAACGGCGCCGTGTCGGCCGTCGCCGGTTCGGCGCTCTCGACCGTGTCCAGTGCCGGCGGCACGCTGTTTGGCCTGGCGGTGCAAGGCACCAACTTCGCCGCGCTGATCACCTTCCTCGAAACGCAGGGTGCGGTGCAAGTGCTGTCCAGCCCGCGCATCTCGACGCTGAACAACCAGCAGGCCGTTCTCAAGGTCGGCACCGATGAATTTTTCGTCACCGGCGTCTCGGGCGGCACCACCACGCCGTCGGGCGGCGGCGCGATCACCACGATGCCGAACGTGACGCTGCGCCCCTTCTTCTCGGGCGTGGTGCTGGACGTGCTGCCACAGATCGACCGTGACGGCAACATCATGCTGCACATCCGGCCGTCGGTATCGCAGGTCAGCACCGTGAACAAGAACATCAACCTCGGCGTTGGTGGCCAGCTGACGCTGCCGCTGGCATCGAGCAGCGCGTCCGAGGCTGACAGCGTGGTGCGCGCCAGGAATGGGCAAGTGGTCGTGATCGGCGGCCTGATGCGCGAAGCCAGCAGCAACGATCGCTCTCAGGTGCCAGGTGTCGGCAATGCGCCGGTGGTGGGCAAGCTGTTTGGCAGCACCAGCCGCGCAACCCAGAAGCGCGAGCTGGTGATCCTGCTCAAGCCGACCGTGATTACCAATGAAAGCCAGTGGAACGACGACGTGCTGCAAAGCCAGCGCCGCGTCCAGCAACTGACGACGGAGCGCGCGGGCAAATGAGGCCGGCCGACGCACTGATCAACAAAGGAACTGCCATGCCTGTCCTCGACCTGATGCGGCACGAACTGGACGTGCCCTTCTCCCGCACCCTGCCGGAATCGCAGGCACGCCGCTGCCAGGCCATCCTGCTCAAGGACATGGGCGGGAGTTGCCTGGTCGGGCTGGTGGACCCGAACAACCTGCGCGCGCAGGATGCGATCTCGCAACTTCTGAAGCGCCCGGTCGACATCGTGCAGGTCGAGCGCGACGCGCTGCTGGCCACGCTCGATCGCGTGTACGGAAAATCGGACCAGCTGGGCGAGATCGCGCGCGCAGTCGAGCGCAACATCGAGCGCGAGGTCGCGCTGGTGGACCTGAACCAGATGGGCGCCGTGATCGACGACGCCGACGCCCCGGTGGTCAAGCTGCTGCAAACCATCTTCGACCATGCAGCGCAGGTACGCGCGTCCGACGTGCACATCGAGCCGCAGGAGAAACGGCTGGTGGTGCGCTATCGGATTGACGGCGCGCTGCACGTGCAGGCCGAGGCCGACTTGAAGATCGCGTCGCCGCTGGTGGTGCGCCTGAAGCTGATGGCCGGCCTCGATATCGCCGAAAAGCGGCTGCCGCAGGATGGCCGCATCGCCGTGCGCTCCGGCGTGCACAAGCTCGACGTGCGCATGTCCACGTTGCCGACGCTGTATGGCGAATCGGTGGTGCTGCGTATCCTGATGCAGCAGCAGGGGCTGGTTGCCCTGACCGACACCGGCATGGACCAGGACGTGTTCGACCATTTCGAGCAGGCGATCCGCGCGCCGCACGGCATCGTGCTGGTGACCGGGCCGACCGGCTCCGGCAAGACCACCACGCTGTACGGCGCGCTGCAAATGCTGAACCAGCCGGACGTGAAGATCCTCACCTGCGAAGACCCGGTGGAATACCGGATGCCGGGCATCGTGCAGGTGCAGACCAACGACAAGATCGGTCTCGATTTCGCGCGGGTGCTGCGCTCCTTCCTGCGTCAGGATCCGGACGTAATCTTCATCGGCGAGATCCGCGACCATGAAACCGCGCAGATTGCCAGCCGCGCCGCGATGACGGGCCACCTGGTGCTGTCGACGCTACACACGAATGACGCCGTCAGCACACCAGGCCGTCTGGCCGACATGGGCATCCCGTCCTACCTGATCGCATCGACATTGCTGGCGGTGGTGTCGCAGCGACTGGTGCGCATGCTGTGCACGCAATGCGCGGAGCCGGTTGATCCGAACGAAGACGAGACGGCCTGGGTGATGGAATCACTGGGCCGCCCGCTGCGGCCCGGAACGAAGTTCATGCGAGCCTGCGGCTGCCACCACTGCAACAACATCGGCTTCAAGGGCCGCACCGGCGTGCACGAGATCCTCAGCATCACGCCGCCACTGGCACGCGCGCTGCGTACCGGCGCCTTGCAGGAATTCGAGTCGGCCGCGCACGAACAACTGAAGGGATCGACCATTGCCGACCATGCGGTGCGACTGGTCTTGCAGGGCAAGACCACGGTCGCCGAGGCGATGAAAGTGGTCAGCGCAGAAGACGGCTGACGCTGGCCGCCCTGACAGCAAGCAGCGCGATGGCAGGCATCACCCGACACTGAGCAACCCGAGCAACCACACTAGAACAAGGCCATGCGTCATTTCATTTACGAGGGCCGCAACCGCAGCGGCGAACTGGTCAAGGGTCGGATCGAATCGCCGAACCCGCAGGCGGTCGCACAATGGATGCTGGATGCCGCCATCGTGCCGGTGAAAATCACCGAGCAGGCGACCCAGGCCGCGCAATCGGGATTGATGGCCAAGATCAATGGCCAGGGATCGCTGTCGCCGACCGACCTGCTGCTGTTCACGCGCCAGCTCGGCACCATGGTGCGCGCCGGCCTGCCGCTGATGCAGGCACTGAACGGCATGCAAAAATCCTCCGGCAATCCGAAGCTGGCCACGCTGCTCGGCAAGCTGCGCGAAGACCTCGATCAGGGCCTGGAGCTGTCGGCCGCGATGGCGCACCATCCGGATTTTTTCGATGACTACTATGTGAGCATGATCCGCGTCGGCGAAGGCGCGGGCCGGCTGGATGAAGTGTTCGTTCGCCTGTTTGCGCAGCTCGAGTTCGAGCGCGACATGCGACAAAAGATCAAGAGCGCGCTGCGCTACCCGACCTTCGTGGTGATTGCGATTGCCATTGCGATCGGCATCCTGACCGTGTTCGTGATCCCGGTGTTTGCCAAGGTGTATGCGGGCATGAAAGTCGAACTGCCGCTGCTGACGCGCGTGCTGCTGGCGGTGTCGGATTTTGCGGTCAACTGGTGGTGGGCTGTGCTCGGCCTGATGGGCGCGGCGTTCTACGGCTTCATCCTCGCGCTGAAGCAGCCGCAGTACAAGTACCGGTGGGACAAGAACAAGCTGCACTTCCCGCTGATCGGCGGCATCTTCAACAAGGCCGGCATCGCGCGCTTCTGCCTGTCATTTTCGATTGCCTGCAAGAGCGGCGTGCCGATCGACCAGGCCTTCACGCTGGTGGCCAAGGTGGTGGACAACGCCTTCTTCGAGCGTCGCATCAAAGGCATGCGCGAAGGCATCACGCGCGGCGAGACGATGCTGCAGATTGCTCAGGGCGCGGGCATCTTCAAGCCGATGGAATTGCAGATGATCGCCGTGGGCGAAGCGACCGGCGAGATGGAAAAGATGATGGAGCAGGTCGCCCAGATGTATCAGGAAGAGCTGCAGTACGAAGTCGGCCGGCTCGGCGATGCGATCGAGCCCATCCTGCTGGCCGTCATGGGCGGGCTGGTGCTGGTGCTGATGCTTGGTATCTTCCTGCCGCTGTGGGACTTGGGGCAGCTGGCGCAGCAGGCTTAATCCTTGCCGAACTCGTCGCCCAGTTCCTTGCCGCGCGCTGCGGCAGCATGCAGCGCCTTGACGATGGCCGGCTTCACTCCGCTGGCTTCCATCGCCATCAACGCCGCATAGGTGGTGCCTCCCTTGGACGTCACGCGCTCGCGCAACAAGGCCACCGGCTCGTCGGAACGGATCGCCAGTTCTGAAGCACCGGCAAACGTGGCTTGCGCCAACTCCCTGCCCTGTGCCTCGGTCAGCCCCAGTTCGACGGCAGCCGCCTGCATCGCCTCGATGAAATAGAACACGTAGGCCGGACCGCTGCCGGACAGTGCAGTCACCGCATCGATCTTGCCTTCGTCATCCAGCCAGACCGTGTCGCCGACTGCGCGCAGGATCGCGTCAGCCAGCTGTTTCTGCGATTCGGACACGCCGCCCATCGCCACCGCACCGGTGATGCCCTTGCCGACCAGCGCCGGCGTGTTGGGCATCGTGCGCACGATCGCGGTATGGCCATTCAGCCAGCGCGACAGGTCGGCCGCACGGATGCCGGCTGCAATCGACAGCACCAGCTGCTTGCTGATCAACGACTTGAAGGTGGCGACCACGTCGCGCATCTGTTGCGGCTTGACCGCCAGCACGATCACATCGGCCGCAGCGACAGCGTCACCGGCAGCCGTGGCGGTCGTAACACCGAACTTGTCGCGCAATCCAGTCAGTGCAGCCTCGTTGATATCGATGACATGGATATTGGCTGCTGCGGTCAGCTTGTCGGCCAGTCCGCCGATCAGCGCCTGCGCCATGTTGCCGCCGCCGATGAAGGCAATCTTCACATTAGTTTGCATAATTTCTTTTCCCAAAAATGGCTGTGCCGACACGCACGATGGTCGCGCCTTCGGCAATGGCTGCGGCCATGTCGGCCGACATGCCCATAGACAGTGTGTCGGTAGGTAGGCCTTGCGCGGCCAGTTGCGCCTGCAGTTCGCGCAGCTTGCTGAACGGCGGCCTTTGTTCGTCAAACGAGGCCGCCGGCTCCGGTATAGCCATCAAGCCACGCAAGCGCAGCCTCGGCAGCGCCGCCACGGCCTTGGCCAGTGCCAGTACCTCATCCGGTGCGATGCCGCTCTTGCTGTCCTCGCCGCTGACATTCACTTGCAGGCAGACCTGCAGTGGCGGCAGTCCGTCGGGCCGCTGGTCCGACAGCCGCTGCGCGATCTTTTCGCGATCGACCGAATGGACCCAGTCGAAATGCTCGGCAATCGGTCGCGTCTTGTTGCTCTGGATAGGCCCAATGAAATGCCAGGACAGCGGCAAGTCAGCCCGCAACTGATGCACGGCCTGCATCTTGTCCAGCGCTTCCTGCAAATAGTTTTCGCCGAAGGCGTGCTGGCCGGCTTGCGCCGCTTCGATGACAGCGTCGGCGCCGAAGGTCTTGGAGACCGCCAGCAATTGCACATCCGAGGCTGCGCGGCCAGCGGCGGCCGCTGCCTGCGCGATGGCTTGCCGGACGTGGACCAGATTTTCTGCAATGGACATGGGGCGACATTATCCCTCATCGTCCGCATTCGGCAGGAAATGCGGGCAGGTGCTAGGATCGTCGGCAACGCGTGCGACGTGCGCAGATATCGCGACCAACCTGACCAATGTGCGCGGCACACCATCAATCAAAGGATTCCCGATGAGCACCTTGTATGACATTGCGGTTCGACGTCTCGACAGCAGCGACACCACGCTGGCCGATTGGCGTGGCAAAGTGCTGCTGATCGTAAATACTGCCAGCCAATGCGGTTTCACGCCGCAATATGCGGGGCTGGAGGCGCTCTACAAAAAATACAAGGATCGCGGCTTCGCGGTGCTGGGCTTCCCGTGCAACCAGTTCGGCGCGCAGGAGCCGGGCACGGCCGACGACATCGGCGCCTTCTGCGAGAAGAACTATGGGGTCAGCTTCCCGCTGTTTGACAAGGTTGAAGTCAATGGCCCACGCGCGCATCCGCTATACGTGAGGCTGAAAAAGGATGCTCCCGGCATCCTGGGCACTGACGGCATCAAATGGAATTTCACCAAATTCCTCGTCGACCGCCATGGCAAGGTCGTCAGCCGCTACGCCCCGACCACCTCGCCCAACGCACTCGACAGCGATGTCCTGCAACTGCTGGACGCCTGAACGATAGCTGACAAAGGGCATCGTCTGCTTTTCAGCTGCCACGGCGGCAGCTGATCGCTCCCTGATCTTCCCCCCGCAATCCGTCCCGGCCAGCAGGCCGGGACTGGCCTGAACTATCAATTTCCAAGGGTTACCCATCCGACCGGGACCGGTCAGGTGTGACCGCAAGCACGCCTCCGTATCCCGCGATACAACAAACAATACGGAGGTGACACCATGGACCAGACCGGCTTCCTCGCGCTGTGCCGCGCGGCCAGCATCGCGCTCGGATGCGCAGACCCCGATGCCCTGGGCAATACGCACATCGTCGATGTAGCTGGCACCCGCGTCGCGCTGTTCTTCGACGAAGACCTTGCCTCCGATCGCATCTACTGCTACATCGACGTCGGCCGACTGCCAGCTTCCGGGCGCGAAGCCATCCTCGAGCGCATCCTTGCGCTCAACCTGCTGACTGCGACCAAGACCGCCGGCATCTACGGCTTGGATCAGAACACGGACAGCCTGATTTTCGTGCAGCACTTCCTCTATCCCGAATTGATGACCGGCGACGACCTGGCCGAGATCCTGCAAGGCTACAGCGCTCACGCTGACAGCCTGAAGCACAACCTGCTCGACCCGTCCAACCTGCGCCCCGTGCCCGACCTCCTCGCCGAGTCGCTGGCCCCGGGCATCCGTAGCCTGGCCTGAGAGGTGCATGATGTCTGCGAACTTTCCCAACCTCCCGCCCCGTCCCAATTATCCCGGCCTGCCAACGGGCACGACGACGGGCCTTCCCATCGATGCATCCCCGCAAGGCAACGGCGCATCGTCGACGGTCACCGCCACCACGACTGTCGTTGCGGACACGGCCACCGTTTCGTCGACCGGCAACGGCGCAACGCGGCACGACAGCGCCAGCATGACGACTGACCTGGTCGACCTGCATCGTCAAGTGAGCACCCCGACGCTGAGCTATCCCGACGCCTCGCGACAATGCATCGAACAGAAAAAAATCAAGGGCACCGCGTCGCAGACCAATGCCAACGCCGGATCGGCCAAGGTGCATCGCCAGCGCTCGGATTCGGATCCCGAAGTGGTCGGTGGTGACCATACGTCTTCCGACAGTTCATCCAGCAGTTCGGCGCGCGCGGACACGAAAGAGTCGGCGCAGGTATTGCGACAGAAATTGCGCGCGCTGCAGCGTCAACTGCAGCGCGCGCAATTGCAGGGCAAGGAAAAAGCTGCACGGGGACTTCAGAAGGACATCGATGCCGCGAATGCGCGACTCGCTGCCATCGACTCGCCGGTCGGCAATACGACCGTCAATGTGTCGCCAATACCCGCCGTCCGCGCGCAGGACACGGCTCATCCCAAGGAGTCCTCGCCGTCGAGCTACGACCTGAACCACATTCGCACTGTGCTCAGGCAGCGTCTTGCACAAGTACCCGAGCTCACACAGGCCATCATGGCACTGGAGTCAGCGATGATTGATGGCGATGATGCAGAGTACCAGCAAACGATGAACGAACTGGGCGCGCTGCAGCAAGACATCGCTTACCTGAATCAGGTGCTGCAATTCGCCGCCTCGCCCGATAAGCCGCAAGGCAAAGTATCGCCAGGCATGGCCCGAGCCAAACCCGACACGACAGCCAGCGCATCGCTCACAACGACCACCACAACCACCACGACAACGACCACCACAACCACGACTGCGCCCGCCTCTCCCGCAAACTTACCATCGACGGCGGACGAGACGACACTGACCAGCTTCCATCAAATCGCGCGCAACAGCGTGCGCAACAGCAGCCTGCTGTTCAACGAAGACCTGCGGCCTTACTTCAGTCAAAACGCTCTCGAAGAAATACAGGCGATCGACAAGGAAATCGAAGCCCGGGCCGACAAGGCAGACAAACAACGGCATCAGGCCGGCGCACTGCGCCGGCAACTCGACGATTCCGAATCGGATGTGGAAGGTGCGAAAGGACGCGAGCGCATGTCCCTCCGCATCGAAAAGCTGGACGACACAGCGATGAAGGAATGGCGGGCCATCGCCAAATTGTTGGAACGTCGCGCCAGGCTGGAGGGCAAGGTGGTGCCGGCCGCCGATGCCAAATCACCGAAACAGGCCGAAGAGGAATACCAGGCCTTCGTGAACAGCTGCAAGTC
>JACCDT010050233.1_pt1 | contig 41955 bp, 34 predicted proteins | sample 7446291 | NCBI WGS metagenome assembly JACCDT01 (sample SAMN15323446, study PRJNA562643) | freshwater metagenome | isolation source: river surface water | place: USA:Blue River Watershed | collected 2017-08-17
CGCGAGCCGGTGTCGCAGATCACCGACGTGCGCGGCACCGCCTTCATCCGGCGCGAGACGCCCGAGGGCTGGTTCGAGATCGATTCGACCGAGGTCGACCAGCCGGGCCGGGTCGATGACCACATCAACCCCTACATGACCATCGCGGACCAGGCCAAGGCCCAGGGCCAGTCCTGCGCGAAGGAGGAGGGGGAGGGCGCTGAAGCCGTTGCAGCCGTGACCGCGGTGGACAGCGCACCGGCCGATGGCGGCGCGAAGCCGCTCACCTTCATGCCCAATCACGGCCTGGTCGGCAAGCGCCGCCTGCCGCCGCGTGACCGCACCGTGATCCGCCTGCCCTCGTACGAGCAGGTCAAGTCCGATCCGGTGCTCTATGCCCACGCCAACCGGGTGCTGCACCTGGAGACCAACCCCGGCAACGCCCGCGCCCTGGTGCAGGCCCATGCCGATCGTGACGTCTGGGTCAACCCGCCGCCGATTCCGCTGACCACCGCCGAGATGGACCACGTCTTCGGCCTGCCCTATGCCCGCAGCCCGCACCCGGCCTATGCGGACGAGAACGGCAGCCATGATGGCGCAACCAAGATCCCGGCCTGGGAGATGATCCGCTTCAGCGTGAACATCATGCGCGGCTGCTTCGGCGGCTGCACCTTCTGCTCGATCACTGAGCACGAGGGCCGCATCATCCAGAGCCGGTCCGAGGACAGCGTGATCCAGGAGATCGAGGACATCCGCGACAAGGTGAGCGGCTTCACTGGCGTCATCTCCGACCTCGGTGGCCCCACCGCCAACATGTACCGCATCGGCTGCCGTACGCCCGAGATCGAAGCGGCCTGCCGCAAGCCCAGCTGCGTCTATCCGGACATCTGTCCCAACCTCAACACCGACCACAGTGCCCTGATCCGGATGTACCGCCGGGCGCGTGGCCTCAAGGGCATCAAGAAGATCCTGATCGGCTCCGGCCTGCGCTACGACCTGGCGGTGAAGTCGCCTGAGTACGTGAAGGAGCTGGTGCAGCACCACGTGGGCGGCTACCTCAAGATCGCGCCGGAGCACACCGAGCAGGGTCCGCTGTCCAAGATGATGAAGCCGGGCATCGGCAGCTACGACCGCTTCAAGCAGATGTTCGAGAAGTTCTCGGCCGAGGCGGGCAAGAAGCAGTACCTGATTCCGTACTTCATCGCCGCCCATCCGGGCACCCGCGACGAGGACATGATGAACCTCGCGCTCTGGCTCAAGCGCAATGGCTTCCGCGCCGACCAGGTGCAGACCTTCTACCCGAGCCCGATGGCGACCGCCACCGCGATGTACCACTCGGGCCGCAACACCCTGCGCAAGATCCACCGCGAGGATCGCGAGGAAGACAGCGTGGACGTGGTGCGCGGCGAGCGCCGCCGCCGCCTGCACAAGGCCTTCCTGCGCTATCACGACCCCAACAACTGGCCGCTGCTGCGCGAAGCTCTCAAGACCATGGGCCGGGCCGACCTGATCGGTAACGGCAAGCAGCACCTGATCCCGACCTACCAGCCGGTGACCGACGGCAGCTACCAGAGTGCCCGGCGCAAGAATTCGACGCCTTCCCCGGCGACGACCAGCCCGGCGCGCAAGGCGGCGGCCCCGGGGCAGCGGGTGGCGAAGGTGGCGCCGCGTCCCGGCCAGCTGCTCACGCAGCACACGGGCCTGCCGCCGCGGTTGACCGGTTCAGCGCCTGCGCCCAAAGGCAAGGTCGCCGGGCGCAAGCCGCGCTAGTTCTTAGAGACGGCTGCGTAGGCGGCTCAGCGCTTCGCGGTCTATCCTGTCCTTTTCCCTGAAGTCTGTCTTGGTCTTGAGCAGGCCTTCGATGTCCAGCGTCCGTATGGGCACGCCGTCCAGGTCGATGGTTCGGACGTAGGGCTTCAAGTCCTCATAGGAATGGCCGTTGGCTGCAAAGAGCAGGTCGACCAGCAGGTCGTCCGCGACCCGGATGTTCTCGGGCTCGCCTGGCGGGACATCGAACCATTGAGGATCGAGATCCTTGCTCGAGGACAGAAAGTCGAGTGCCTTGATGACACGGCGGCCGTTCTCCAGTGAGGAGGGGAGAAGGATGTCGATGTCTTCGGTCGCCCGGACAAATCCGTTCAGGCGGACGGCGTGTCCGCCGACCAGGATGTACTCGACCCCTTCTGCCTGAAATCTGGCGAGCAGCCGGAGCAGCGCGTCGTCGTCCATCGTTCAGCGCGGCATGTTCAAGCGACGCGCAGCCTGCACGGCGCGGTCGTCGTCCAGCCGGTTCAGGACTGAGTGGGTCGCACGCAGAACACCGCGCGGCACCTGGAGTCTGGCGTCGGCCAAAAGACGGTCAAGCGACCTCCCGCGGCGATAGGCGATGACGGGGTCTGTCTCGAATTCGTCGCGATCCTGGTTTCCGACTACGCGTGTCATGCCATCAATCTTAGTGCGAGGGACATGACTCGGCCAGGGTATGCAGCGGAATGTCCCGCGCTTGCGCCAGCTCGTCGAGCGCTTGCCGCGTGTGCGAGGCGAAGAAGGTCACCAGTGCCTTGCGCGTCGAGGGCGCGAGCGCATCGCCATCCTCGGGCAGGCCCGCAGCGACCAGCAGGCGCCGGGTGAAATGCGGCTCCAGCGCTGCCACGGCCACACGGCCGTCCTTGCAGGCGAAGACCTGGTAGCCCGCGTGCTGCCCGCCCAGGATGGCTCCGGGCGCGGTCAGGCCCCAGGCGCGTGGCAGGGCGAGGAAGGCGGCGGCATCGGCCAGGGCGACTTCGATGTAACGGCTGGATGGGGCCCCGGCCTGGGCGGTCTGACCCGCCCTGGAAGCAGCAGCTGGGACAGGCCCTTCGCCCCGCTGCGCAATGACCGCCTGCAGCACCGCCTCGCTCGCCATCAGCGCGCCCCCCATGTCCGCATACAGCGTCGGCGGAAGAAGCTGCCCGCTCACCAGGCCGTGCTCGGCCTGGTAGGTGAGGTCATGGCCGGGAATCTCGGCCAGGGCGCCAGCCGCGCCGACGATGGCCACCTGGCTCAGGTGCGGATGCGCCGCCTGCAACGCCTCCCAGCCCAGTCCGAGTTTCGCGAGGGCCGAGGGCCGGAAGGAAGTGAGGAGCACGTCGCTGCGCGCCAGCTCGGCGTGGACGACGGCCTGGCCTTCTGCGGTCTTGAGGTCGGCGCGGCGCACCTCGATGTCCTGGTGCAGGTCGGCATAGGCCGCCTCACTGTACTGGGCCATCGGGTCGCCCCCTGGCGGCTCGAACTTCAGGCATTCGGCCCCCATGGCCCGGCACCGCATCAGGGCGGCGGGACCGGGCAGGTTGAGGGCGAGGCTCAGGATGCGCACGCCGGCCAGCGGCCGGGGCGCGTCAAAGGTCGAAAAAGCGGAGGGCGAGGGCACGGCGCTCATGCCCGAGAGGCTAGCAGAGACGCTGCCAGGCCTCAGAGCGGCAGGCCGACGTAGTTTTCCGCCACCGCGGTGGACAGGGCCTTGGAGTTCACCAGGTAGTCCAGCTCGGCCTCCTGGAACTTGTGGTCGATGGCCGAGTCGGTGGGGAAGCGGTGCATCAGCGAGGTCATCCACCAGGAGAAGCGCTCGGCCTTCCAGATGCGCTTGAGACAGCGCTCGGAGTAGGTGTCGATGCCTTGGCTGCTCTTGTCCTTGAAGAACTCGATCAGCGCACCCGACAGGTACTTCACGTCGGTGGCGGCCAGGTTCAGGCCCTTGGCGCCGGTGGGCGGGACGATGTGGCCGGCGTCACCGGCGAGGAACAGGCGGCCGAAGCGCAGCGGCTCGGCGACGAAGCTGCGCAGCGGGGCGATGCTCTTTTCGATGCTGGGCCCGGTCACGATGCGCGAGGCGAGTTCGGGGTCGACGCGGCGCTTGAGTTCGTCCCAGAAGCGCTCGTCGCTCCAGTCCTCGACCTTGTCGGTGAGCGGTACCTGCAGGTAATAGCGCGAGCGGGTCATGCTGCGCATGGAGCACAGCGAGAAGCCGCGGTCGCTGTTGCCGTAGACGATGGCATGGGGCGAGACCGGCGGGGTGTCGGCCAGCAGGCCCAGCCAGCCGAAGGGGTAGACCTTCTCGTACTCGGTGACGCGGTCCTTCACCGTGGCCCGGGCCACGCCATGGAAGCCGTCGCAGCCGGCGATGAAGTCGCACTCCAGCGTGTGGGTCTGGCCGCCATGGGAGTAGGTGACCCGGGGTTTGGCGCCGTCGAAATCGTGCAGCTGCACGTCCTGGGCCTCGTAGACGGTGGTCAGGCCGGCGGCGGCGCGGGCCTCCATCAGGTCGCGCGTGAGTTCGGTCTGGCCATAGGCGGTCACCACCTTGCCGCCGGTCAGCCCGGTGACGTCGATCGGGTGGCGCTTGCCGCCGAAGACCAGCTCGATGCTGTGGTGGACGATGCCTTCCTTGTCCAGGCGCTCCGACACACCGGCTTCGCGCATCAGGTCGACGGTGACCTGCTCGAGGATGCCGGCGCGGATGCGGCCGAGCACATAGTCGCCGGTCTGGCGCTCGAGGATGACGGCGTCGATGCCGGCTTTGTGCAGCAACTGGCCGAGCAGCAGGCCGGAGGGGCCGGCGCCGATGATCGCGACTTGGGTGCGGGTGGTGCTCATGGGTGTCTCCTTGGGTTCGGAGAATAGGAGGCTGGCTGGTGCAGCTCTTCAGCCCGGATCGGTCGCTGCGCGATCACCGCGCGCTTTGTGCGATGATCGCGCAAACCCATGAGCAAAACTGCATCCAAGCCCGCCATTGCCCGTGCCGACCTGATTGAAGGAATGGCCCGTGGCATGGCCGTGCTCGAGAGTTTCAGCACCGAGCGCCAGCGCCTGAACGCCACTCTGGCCGCCCAGCGCGCCGGCATCACCCGGGCGGCCGCCCGCCGCCACCTCCTGACCCTGGCCCATCTCGGCTACCTGGAAACCGATGGCAGCCACTTCTGGCTCTCGCCCAAGGTGCTGCGCCTGTCGGGCAGCTACCTGGCCTCGGCCCGCCTGCCTCGCCTCCTGCAGCCCACGCTCAACCGTCTCTCGATGGAAACCGGCGAGTCCCTCTCGGCCACCGTGCTGGACGGCGAGGAGGTGGTGATCGTCGCCCGCGCCGGCCCGACCCGGGTGCTGGCCTATGGGGTGCACCTGGGCGCCCGACTGCCGGCCCATGCCACCTCCACGGGCCTGGTGCTGCTGGCCTCGCTCTCCGACGCAGGGCTCGCCGAATGGCTGGCGGACCGGCGGCTGACCCGGCTGACGCCGCACACCGTGGTCGAGCCGGAGGCCTTGCGCGTCCGGCTGGCGCAAATCCGTGCCGATGATTTCTGCGAGGCCCATCAGACCCATGAACTGGGCGTTCACGCCCTGGCCGTGCCGCTGCGCGATGCCCGGGGTGACACCCTGGCCGCCCTCAATGTGGTCGTGAGCGCGACGGGCCCCGAGCCGGCCCGGCTGCGCCGGGATCTGCTGCCCGCCATGCAGGAAGCGGCCGGGGCCCTCCGTCCGCTGCTCTAGGCCGCCCGGCCTGGGCCGGTTTGCATCGTTCCCCGCTGGCCTTTCGCTGCCAGATTCGGATCAGGAATATGCAAACAACAACTCGGTTGTTGGGATTTCATAACCAAAACAGGAGAATTCCCGCGTTCCATATGCCCGGCCGCCAACAAAAGGCACAACGGCGGGCCATCACCGCCACAGACAAACAGGGATCCCCATGAAGCACACCCTCAAGCTCCTCATCGCTTCCGCCGCGCTGGCTGCCAGCGGCCTGGCCTCCGCCCAGCAGACCCTGCTGAACGCCTCCTACGACGTCGCCCGCGAGTTCTACAAGGACGTCAACGCCGCCTTCATCCCCGCCTACAAGAAGGCGACCGGCAAGGACGTGAAGATCGACCAGGCCCACGGCGGCTCCTCCGCCCAGGCCCGCGCCGTGGCCGACGGCCTCGACGCCGACGTGGTGACCTTCAACACCACCACCGACATCGAGTTCCTGGCCGAGAAGGGCGTGGTCGCCAAGGACTGGACCAAGCGCTTCCCCCACAACGCCGCGCCCACCACCTCCACCATGCTGTTCCTCACCCGCAACGGCAACCCCAAGGGCATCAAGGACTGGGACGACCTGGTCAAGCCCGGCGTGCAGGTCATCGTGGTCAACCCCAAGACCGGCGGCAACGGCCGCTACGCCTACCTGGCCGCCTGGGGCTATGTGAAGAAGAAGGGCGGCTCCGACGCCCAGGCCGCCGAGTTCGTCGGCAAGCTGTACAAGAACGTGCCGGTGCTGGCCCGTGGCGGCCGTGACGCCACCACCGCCTTCCTCCAGCGCAACATCGGCGACGTGCTGATCACCTTCGAGTCCGAGGTTGTCTCCGTGGACCAGGAATTCGGCGCCAACAAGGTCGATGTGGTGTACCCGTCCATCAGCATCGTGGCCGAGAACCCGGTGGCCATCGTCGAGCGCACCGTGGCCAAGAAGGGCACCGCCGATCTGGCCAAGGCCTACCTGGACTTCCTGTACTCCGAGGCCGGCCAGGAGATTGCCGCCAAGCACAACATCCGCCCGCGCAACCCGGCGGTCCTGAAGAAGCACGCCAGCGCCTTCAAGCCGATTCCGCTGTTCACCGTGCAGGAGCTGTTCGGCTCGCTGGGCGAGGCGCAGAAGGTCCACTTCAACGACGGTGGGCAATTCGACAAGATCTACACGGTCAAGTAAGCCCATGGCCGGATCCCTCGCCGGCGGCACCCGCAAGGTGCTGCCCGGCTTCAACCTGACCCTGGGTTACACGCTGGTGTACCTGGGGTTGGTCGTTCTGATTCCCTTTGCGGCGCTCACGCTCAAGTCGCTCACCCTCACCGGGGAGCAGTTCTGGGCGGCCGTCTCCTCGCCCCGGGTGCTGGCGGCCTACCGGCTCACGTTTGGCGCCTCGCTCATCGCGGCCCTGACCAATGCGGTCGCCGGCCTGCTGGTGGCCTGGGTGCTGGTTCGCTACAAGTTCCCCGGCAAGCGCCTCGTCGACGCCCTGGTGGACCTGCCTTTCGCCCTGCCCACCGCGGTGGCCGGCATCTCGCTCACCGCGCTGCTCGCCGGCAACGGCTGGGTGGGGCAGTACCTGGAGCCGCTGGGCGTCCAGCTGGCGTTCAATCCGAACGGCGTGGTCATCGCGCTCATCTTCATCGGCCTGCCTTTCGTGGTGCGCACGGTGCAGCCGGTGCTGGAAGACACCGAGCGCGAGCTGGAAGAGGCCGCCATGTCCCTGGGTGCGACCCGCTGGCAGACCTTCTCCCGGGTGATTTTCCCCTCGATCGCGCCGGCCTTGCTCACCGGCTTTGCCATGGCCTTCGCCCGTGCGATCGGCGAGTACGGGTCCGTCATCTTCATCGCCGGCAACATGCCCATGGTGTCTGAAATCGTGCCGCTGATCATCATCGGCAAGCTCGAGCAGTACGACATCGCCGGCGCCACCGCGGTGGCCGTGGTGATGCTCTGCGCCTCCTTCGTGATGCTGTTCGTCATCAACTCGCTGCAGGCCTGGCAGCGCAAACGGGCGGGGATGTGATGAGTGCCCCATCGATCGGCCCGCGCCGGGTCACCACCACAGAAGCGCCCTGGGTGCGCTGGACCCTGATCGGCCTGGCCCTGGGCTGGCTGGCGCTGTTCCTCCTGCTGCCGCTGGCCGCCGTCTTCGCCGAGGCGCTGCGCAAGGGCGTGGGCGCCTACCTGGAGGCGCTCAAGGAACCCGACGCCTGGGCCGCCATCCGCCTGACCCTGATCACCGCGGCCATCACCGTGCCGCTGAACCTGGTGTTCGGCGTGGCCGCCGCCTGGTGCATCGCCAAGTACGAGTTCCGCGGCAAGGCCTTTCTGACCACCCTGGTCGATCTGCCTTTCTCGGTGTCGCCCGTCGTCGCCGGCCTGATGTACGTGCTGGTCTTCGGCGCCCAGGGCTGGCTGGGCCCCTGGCTGGACGCCCACGGCATCAAGATCGTGTTCGCGGTGCCGGGCATCGTGCTGGCCACGCTCTTCGTGACCTTTCCCTTCATCGCGCGCGAGCTGATCCCGCTGATGCAGGCCCAGGGCAACGAGGAGGAGCAGGCCGCCATCGTGCTGGGCGCGAGCGGCTGGCAGACTTTCTGGCACGTGACCCTTCCCAACATCAAGTGGGGCCTGGTCTACGGCGTCATCCTGTGCAACGCCCGCGCCATGGGCGAGTTCGGCGCAGTGTCGGTGGTGTCGGGGCACATCCGCGGCCAGACCAACACCATGCCGCTGCACGTGGAAATCCTCTACAACGAATACCAGTCGGTGGCCGCCTTCGCGGTGGCCAGCCTGCTGGCCCTGCTGGCCCTGGTCACCCTGGTGATCAAGTCGGTGGCCGAGTGGCGCCAGGAGCGCCTGCTCAAGGCCGCCTCGGAAATGCCGCCGGAGGCCCCCCTGAAAGTCACGCCATGAGCATCGAGATCCGCAACATCAGCAAGAACTTCGGCGACTTCCGCGCGCTGCGCGACGTGTCGCTGCATGTGGACTCCGGCGAACTGGTGGCCCTGCTGGGCCCCTCGGGCTGCGGCAAGACCACGCTGCTGCGCATCATCGCCGGCCTGGAGACGCCCGATGCGGGCAGCATCTTCTTCAGCGGCGAGGACACCACCGACGTGCATGTGCGCGAGCGCCAGGTCGGCTTCGTGTTCCAGCACTACGCGCTGTTCCGGCACATGACGGTGTTCGAGAACGTGGCCTTCGGCCTGCGGGTGCGGCCCCGGTCCACCCGTCCGCCCGAGGACCAGATCAAGGCCAAGGTGCACGAGCTCCTCGGGCTGGTGCAGCTGGACTGGCTGGCCGACCGCTACCCGACCCAGCTCTCGGGTGGCCAGCGCCAGCGCATCGCCCTGGCCCGCGCCCTGGCGGTGGAGCCGCGGGTGCTGCTGCTGGACGAGCCCTTCGGCGCCCTGGACGCCAAGGTGCGCAAGGAGCTGCGCCGCTGGCTGCGCCGCCTGCACGACGAGCTGCACGTGACCAGCATCTTCGTGACGCACGACCAGGAAGAGGCCCTCGAGGTCGCCGACCGGGTGGTGCTGATGAACTCCGGGGTGATCGAGCAGGTGGGGTCGCCCCAGGATGTCTGGGACCATCCGGCCAGCCCCTTCGTCTACGGTTTCCTGGGCGACGTGAACCTGTTCCACGGCCGCGCGCACCAGGGTGAGATCCATCTGGACGGCCTGCAGCTGCAGGCGCCCGAGCATGCCCAGGCCCAGGACGCCAAGGCCTTCGCCTATGTGCGACCGCATGACCTCGACGTGGCCCGCTACACCCCGGGCGCCGCGCTCGACGCCTCCGGCCGCCCGCGCGGCATCGTCGCACGGTTGGCACGCGCCATCGTGGTCGGGCCGATTGCCCGCCTGGAGCTGGTGCCGGCGGAGGAGGGCGCTTCCGCGCCCCCGGGCTCCGAAACCGTGATCGAGGCACAGATTCCGGCGCAGCAGTTCAAGGAGATGGGACTGGCCGAGGGTGATACGCTCGTGGTGACGCCCCGGCATGCCCGGGTCTTCGTCGAGCACTGACGCGGCGCCTCGAGCGCCGAGAACCGAGATGCCCACCTCCCTGCCTGCGCTGATCACCCTCTGCCTGAACCATCCCCGCCGCCTGCTGGCCGCCGTCGCGCTGGCCTGCCTGGGTCTGCTGGCCTTCGGCCTGTATCTGCAGCATGTCGTCGGACTCGAACCCTGCCCGATGTGCATCGTGCAGCGCTACTGCCTGGTCGGCGTCGGGATCGCGGCGGCGCTCGGTGCCCTCTGGGGCGGGCGCCTGGGGCTCGGGGTGAGCAGCCTCCTCGGCCTCGTGATGGCGGGCTTCGGCGGATTCACCGCGGCCCGCCAGAGCTGGCTGCAGTGGAACCCGCCCGCGGTCGCCTCCTGCGGCCGCGACTTCTACGGAATGATCGAGAGCTTCCCGCTGCAGCGGGCCATTCCCATGATCTTCCGCGGGACCGGCGACTGCACCGCCATTGACTGGACCTTCCTGGGCGGCACCATCGCCAACTGGTCTTTTCTCTGGTTCGTCGGCTTCGGCGGGGTCTTCCTGCTGCTGCTCGCACGGGGCCTGCGCAGGACCGCCTCCGCTTGAGGATCGTCCGGCGCTAGCGGACGCCGCCTGATCAGGCGGTCGACGCGCTCCGGACCGCCAGGCAGGCCAGCACTTCCTCGTCGGAGGTCTGGCCGAAGTCCTGGTACCAGCTGCCCACGGCGCCGAAGGGACGCGGGGTGGCGCCCATTACCAGCTCGTCGGCCAGACAGGCGAGGCGGGTCGAGGCCTCGGACGAGGCGACAGGGGCGGCGATCACGAGCCGCCGGGGACCGCCGGCCCGGACCGCACGCGCAGCGGCTTCCAGCGTCGCGCCGGTGGCGACGCCGTCGTCGACCAGGATCACGGTGCGGCCTGCCAGCGCCAGGGGCGGCCGGCCGCTGCGGTAGACGCGCTCACGCCGGGCCAGTTCGGCGCGTTCGTTCCGGGCCACCATCTCCCAGCGCGCTGCCTCGAGCAGGTTGCGGGGCGTGCGGTCCATCACCCGCACCCCGCCGGGTGCCAGGGCGCCGACCGCGAACTCGGGCTGTTCCGGCAGGCCCAGCTTGCGCACCGTCAGCACGTCCAGAGGGGCATTCAGCGCGCGCGCGATCTCCAGGGCGACGGGAACCCCGCCGCGGGGCAGGCCGAGCACCAGCAGGTCCGGCTCGCCGGCCAGGAAGGCCAGCTCGCGGGCCAGCAGGCGGCCGGCCTCGCGCCGGTCCTTGAGCGGAAGTTCATCGAACGGGCTCATGCTCGCCTCCGGTCCGGCCCGCGGACGGAGCCGGCCCTTTATCGGAAGGAAAGCAGGGAGAGTGGCAGGGTGCGGGTTCCTGCACCTGTCGCCAGCGCCTCAGGGCTGCGTAGGACAGCCCTGCCGCCCCGGATGGGGCCTGCCCGTGTCAGCCCAGTTTCTTCACGAAGACCATGCTGCGACGGTCCCAGTTGTACTTGCGCTTGCGGGCTTCAGGTAGCCAGTCGGGGTCGGCGCGGACGAAGCCGCGCTTGAGGAACCAGTGCATGGTCCGGGTGGTCAGCACGAAGATGCTGTCCAGGCCCATGGCCTTGGCGCGCTGCTCGATCCGCTTCAAGACCTTCTCGCCGTCGCCCTGGCCCTGGCTCTGGGGCGAGACGGTGAGGGCGGCCATTTCGGCGGTGCGCGCCTCGGGGTAGGGATAGAGCGCGGCGCAGGCGAAGATCACGCCGTCGTGGTCGATGATGGTGTAGTTGGCGACGTCGCGCTCGATCTCGGTGCGGCTTCGCTTGACCAGGGTGCCATCGCGCTCGAAGGGCTCGATCAGCTGCAGGATGCCGCCGACGTCGTCGGGCGTGGCCTCGCGCAGCTCCTCGAGCTTCTCGTCGACCACCATGGTGCCGATGCCGTCGTGGACGTAGATCTCGAGCAGCAGCGCACCGTCGACCGCGAAGGGAATGATGTGCGAGCGCTCGACGCCGGCCTTGCAGGCCTGCACGCAGTGCTGCAGGTAGAAGGCGAGGTCGGTGGGCTGCTGCGGGTCAGGCGCCTCGGCGAGGATTTTTTCGGCCGTGGCCAGGGGGAGCTCGGTGTCGATCGGGTTGTCGTCCGATTCGGGCTCGCCGGGCCGGATGCGGATGCCGGGCACCTCGGTCAGGAAGACGAGCTTGTCGGCCTGCAGCGCGGTGGCCACGCTGGTGGCCACGTCCTCCATGCCGAGGTTGAAGGCCTCGCCGGTGGGCGAGAAACCGAAGGGCGAGAGCAGCACCAGGCTGCCCGACTCCAGGCTGCGGCTGATGCCGCCGACGTCGACCTTGCGCACCCGGCCCGTGTGCTGGAAGTCCACGCCGTCGACCACGCCGACCGGCATGGCGGTGATGAAGTTGCCCGAAATCACGCGGACGGTGGAGCCGGCCATGGGGGTGTTGGGCAGGCCCTGGCTGAAGGCGGCCTCGATCTCGTAGCGCAGTTGGCCGGCGGCCTCCTGGGCGCAGTCGAGGGCGACCTCGTCGGTGATGCGCATGCCGTGGGAGTAGCGGGCTTCGTGGCCCTTCTGCCGCAGCTGCTCGTTCACCTGGGGGCGGAAGCCGTGGACCAGCACGATCTTCACGCCCATGCTCTGGATCAGGGCCAGGTCCTGGGCGATGTGCTGCAGCTTGCCGGCGGCGATGGCCTCACCGGCCAGGCCGATGACGAAGGTCTTGCCCCGGTGCATGTGAATGTACGGGGCCACCGACCGGAACCAGGGCACGAAGGTGAAATTGAAGACGGCGGACATCTTGTCGGCAGTGTACGGGAAGGGGTCGGGCCCGCCGGCCGCGGATGCCCGCGGGCCCGATAATCACGGGCTCCAGCCTCTGCCCGCCTGCCCGTTTTGTCGCGTCCCAGCATCACCTTCCCCGAATCCCTGCCTGTTTCCGCCCGGCGCGAGGAAATCATGGCTGCCATGGCGGCCCACCAGGTGGTGATCGTCTGCGGCGAGACCGGTTCGGGCAAGACCACCCAGCTGCCCAAGATCGCCCTGGCCCTGGGGCGCGGGCGCATGAACGCGAAGCCGGGAGAACGCGGGCGCCTGATCGGCCACACCCAGCCGCGGCGGATCGCCGCCTCCAGCGTGGCCAAGCGCATCGCCGAGGAGTTGGAGACGCCCCTGGGCGAGGTGGTGGGCTACAAGGTCCGCTTCCAGGACCGGCTGTCCCGGGACGCCTCGGTCAAGTTGATGACCGACGGCATTTTGCTGGCCGAGACCCAGACCGACCCGCTGCTCCAGGGCTATGACACCCTGATCATCGACGAGGCGCACGAGCGCAGCCTCAACATCGACTTCCTCCTGGGCTACCTGAAGCAGATCCTGCCCAGGCGCCCCGATCTGAAGATCGTGGTCACCTCGGCCACCATTGACGCGGAACGCTTCGCCGAGCACTTCGCCTCGGCCAAGGGGCCGGCGCCGGTCATCTATGTCTCCGGCCGGACCTACCCGGTGGAGCAGCGCTGGCGGCCCTTCGAGGAGACCCGCGAGAAGGGTCTGAACGAAGCCATTGCCGAAGGCGTGGATGAACTCTGGGCGGGCCGTCCGGCGCCGGGCCGCCCCAAGCCGGACGGAGCCCCCTCGGGGGGCAGCGACGACGCGCAGCGCGGAGCGTGGGGGCACACGGTCCCCGGGGGAGACATCCTCGTCTTCCTGCCTGGTGAGCGTGAAATCCGCGAGGCCGCCGACCACCTGCGCGGCCACCTCGCCCACAGCCCGATGACCCGCGGCGCCGAGGTGCTGCCCCTGTTCTCGCGGCTCTCGCAGGCCGAGCAGGACCGCATCTTCGAGACCCATGCGGGCCGGCGCATCGTGCTGGCCACCAACGTGGCCGAGACCTCGCTCACCGTGCCGGGCATCCGTTACGTGATCGACGCCGGCACGGCGCGGGTCAAGCGATACAGCTACCGCAGCAAGGTCGAACAGCTGCTGGTGGAGCCGGTGAGCCAGGCCGCGGCCAACCAGCGCGCCGGCCGTTGCGGCCGGGTGGCCAACGGCATCTGCATCCGCCTCTACGACGAGAAGGACTTCAACGGCCGTCCGCGCTTCACCGACCCGGAAATCCTGCGCTCCTCCCTGGCCGGCGTCATCCTGCGCATGAAGAGCCTGGGCCTGGGCTCGGTCGAGGACTTTCCCTTTCTGGAAGCGCCGCAGCGCCGCGCCATCACCGACGGCTACCAGCTCCTGGGCGAGCTCGGTGCGGTGGACGAGGCCGGCGAACTGACCGAAGTGGGCCGGGAGCTCTCGCGCCTGCCGCTGGACCCGCGGGTGGGCCGCATGATCCTGGAAGGCCGGGAGCGCGGCGCCTTGAATGAAGTACTGGTGGTGGCGTCCGCCCTGTCGGTGCAGGACGTGCGGGACCGCCCCCTGGAGGCGCAGGCCCAGGCCGACCAGCAGCACGCCAAGTTCGACGACGAGAAGAGCGAGTTCTCCGGCTACATCACGCTCTGGAACTGGATCCGTGACGCCCGCGGCGGGCACCACGGCGCGCCCAAGGGGGCCAAGCCGGCCGGGCAGCACGGGCAGCGGCCTGCGGCGGCGGCCTCGGGTGATACCCACAAGCTCTCCAACCGCCAGTACGAGCAGCTGCTGCGGCAGAACTTCATCAACGTGCGCCGGGTCCGCGAGTGGCGCGACATCCACAGCCAGCTGCTCACGGTGGTGACCGAGCACCGCTGGCCGATCAACGCCCAGCCCGCCAGCTACGAGGCCCTGCACAAGTCCATGCTCGCCGGCCTGCTGGGGAACATCGGCTGGAAGATGGAGGAGGGCGGCGGCAACAACCCGGCCACCGGCGCACGGGCGCAGGCGCCGGGCAGCAGCGCCTCCAGCGAGTACCTGGGCGCGCGCGGCATCAAGTTCCACCGCCACCCCGGCGCGCACCTCAAGAAGCGTCCCGGGCGCTGGATCGTCTGCGCCGAGCTGGTGGAGACGACGCGTCTCTTCGGCCGCGGCATCGCCAACATCGAGCCGCAGTGGGTGGAGGAGGTGGCGGGCCACCTGCTGAAGAAGCAGCTCCTGGACCCGCACTGGGAGAAGAAGGCTGCGGAGGTGGTGGCGCTCGAGCGCGCCACGCTCTATGGCCTGGTGATCTACAGCGGCCGGCGGACCGCCTTCGCCCGCGTGGACCAGGCCGGCGCCCGCGAGATCTTCATCCGCCAGGGCCTGGTCGAGGGTCAGTGGGAGACGACATTGCCTTTCCTCACCGCCAACCGCAAGCTGATTCGGCAGGTGGAGGAGATGGAGCACAAGTCCCGCCGGCAGGACGTGCTGGTGGACGAGGAACTGATCTTCGCCTTCTACGACCAGCAGCTGCCGCCCGACGTCTACAGCGGCCACACCTTCGAGGGCTGGTACCGCACCGAGTCGCGCAAGAACCCGCAGCTGCTGCGCCTGACCCGCGAGGAGCTGATGCGGCACGAGGCGGCCGGCATCACCACCGACGCCTTCCCCAAGACCCTGCGCCTGGGCGGGGTGGATTGCGCCACCACCTTCCTGCACGAGCCGGGTGACGCCCGGGATGGCCTGACGGTGACGGTGCCGCTCTTCGTCCTGAACCAGGTGAGCGAGGAGCGCTGCGAGTGGCTGGTGCCGGGCATGCTGAAGGACAAGGTCCAGGCCCTGCTCAAAAGCCTGCCGCAGAAGCCCCGCTCCCGCTTCGTCCCACTGCCGGAGTCGGCGGCGCGCATCGCGCAGGAGATGACCGCGCCCGAGGCCTTCGGCAGCGGATCGCTCACCGATGCCTTGCTGAAGATCGTGCGCGATGCGACCAGCCTCGACGTCAAGCGCACCGACTTCAAGCTGGACATGGTGCCGCCGCACCTGTTCATGAACCTGCGCGTGGTCGACGAGCACGGCCGCCAGCTGGGCATGGGCCGCAACCTGGGGGCGCTCAAGGCCGACCTGGGGGCGCAGGCCCGGGGCGCCTTCCAGGCGCTCGCGGCGCTCAAGACCGCCTTGCCCATGTCTGCTGCGGGCGGGGACGGCCCAGGCGCCACCTCGGGCGATCAAGCCCAACCCTCAGCCGCCGATGCCAGCGCCAAGGGCCAGGGCGTGGTGGCGGTGGTCAGGAAGCAAGCCCCGTCACAGCAGCCGGTCGCCGACGCCACCCAGCGCCACACCGCCTGGACCTTCGGCGAGCTACCCGAGCTGATGGAGATTCGCAGGGGCGGCACCACCCTGGTGGGCTTTCCGGCGCTGGTGGACCAGGGCGACGCGGTCACGCTCGAGGTCTTCGACGAGCCCGAGGTCGCGGCCGCGAAGCACCGGGCGGGCCTGCGCCGCCTGTTCGCGCTGCAGATCAAGGACGCCCTCAAGTACCTCGAGAAGAACATCCCTGACCTGCAGAAGATGGCGGTCGCCTTCATGTCCCTGGGCACGCTGGAGGACCTGCGGGCCCAGGTGATCGACGTGGCCCTGGACCGGGCCTTCCTGCAGGAACCGCTGCCCGCCAGCGAGGCCGACTTCAAGCGCCGGGTCGAAGAAGGACGCGCGCGGCTCACGCTGATCGCCAATGAGGTGGCGCGCCTGGCCGGCACCATCCTCGCCGACTATGCGACGGCCCTGCGCAAGATCAAGGACACCAAGAACGCCCCCGAGGCGACCCAGGACGCGACGCAGCAGCTGCAGAAGCTGGTGGGAAAGCGCTTCCTGCTGGACACGCCCTGGTCGGCGCTGCAGCACTTTCCCCGTTACCTGAAGGCGGTGACTCTGCGCCTGGACAAATGGCGGGCCGATCCGGCCCGTGACGCGGCCCGCATGCTTGAACTGCGGCCCCAGGAGCAGCGCTATTGGCGCCTGGTCGCTGAGCGCAAGGGGGTGGCCGACGCGCGCATGCTGGAGTTCCGCTGGCTCCTGGAGGAATTGCGCGTGAGCTTCTTTGCGCAGGAATTGCGCACGCCGCAGCCAGTGAGCGTCAAGCGCCTGGAAAAGGCCTGGCAGCAACTCACAAGCTGAGCCCGAGGCTGTTGGCGCAGGCTCACATCAGAGGGTGCTGCTCGCCGGGCGATTGTCTTTCTTGGGGCAGGGCCAGGTGTCCCTCATCGTCATGGTGACCAGGACGTCCGCGCCCAGGTGCCGCTGCTCAGGGCGCTCGACCAGGCGCCGGATGACCATGTCGCGCACCTGGCCAGAGGTGGCCTCGGTCGATGAGCAGTGCATCACGCCCCGTGTCGCGTCGTGGACGCCCATCACGTAGCCCATGGCCAATGATTTCGCATACGCATCGCCGGTCAATCGCTCATAAAGGTCATTGCCGGAGAAAAACTCGGCATGGGCGGCGGGGGTGACGAGGCTCAGGATGATCAGCAGTTTCTTCATGGACTTCTCCCTCGGGCGCGAAGCCTGGCCGCCGGGCCAGGCTGTTCGGGGCGATTTCAGTTTATTGCCATTTCGCCCAAGGATCGAGCCCCGTCACCCTCCGTGCGGCCGACCTGCCAGAATGGCTGCATGGCCGTCCACACCATCCTGAAGATGGGCGACCCCCGCCTGCTGCGGGTCGCCCAGCCCGTCACCGCCTTCGACACCGACGAACTGCACCTGCTGGTGCGGGACATGGTCGACACGATGGCGGCCGCCAATGGCGCAGGCCTGGCCGCGCCGCAGATCGGCGTGGACCTGCAACTGGTCATTTTCGGAACGGACGCGCCCAACCCGCGCTACCCGGACGCCCCGGTGGTGCCGCGCACGGTGCTGCTCAATCCTGTCATCGAGCCCCTGGGCGGGGAGGAGGAAGAGGGCTGGGAGGGCTGCCTGTCCGTGCCCGGCCTGCGCGGGGTGGTGCCGCGTTGGGCGAAGATCCGCTACACGGGGTTCGACCCCTATGGTGACCCGATCGACCGGGTGGCCGAGGGCTTCCACGCCCGGGTGGTGCAACACGAGTGCGACCACCTGCGGGGCGTGCTCTATCCGATGCGGGTGCGGGATTTCAGCCGCTTCGGCTTCACCGAGGTGCTGTTTCCGGGACTGGACGCGGGCGAAGACGACTGAGTCACGGGGGCGTTCACAGGACTGGCTGGAGGGCTCACGTCGGCGACGCCAGCGTCTCGAGCAACTCCGTCTCGATCTCGATCTGCGCCCGGCTTTGCTGCAGCTCGGGGCCGTCCACCAGGAAGGTGTCCTCGACCCGCTCGCCCAGGGTCGACACCTTGGCGAGTTGCAGGTTGATGCGGTGGCGGGCCAGCACACGGGCGATCGAGTACAGCAGGCCCACCCGGTCGCTCGCCGAAATGGACAGCAGCCAGCGCTGGGCCTTTTCGTCGGGGGCCAGGGTGACGCGCGGCGCGATCGGGAAGCTCTTAACCCGGCGTGAGACCCGGCCCCGGCCAGGGGGCGGCAGCGGTCCGGCCTCGGCCAGCACCTGGGACAGGCCGGCCTCGACCATCGAGACCAGCTCGCGGTAGTGGTCCGGCAGCGAGGCGCTCACCACCTGGAAGGTGTCCAGCGCCCGCTGGTCGCGGGTGGTGTGGATGCGGGCGTCCAGGATGGAGAAGCCAGCCTGGTCGAAGTAGCCGCAGATGCGGGCGAAGAGATCGGCCTGGTCGGGGGTGTAGACCAGCACCTGCAGGCCTTCGCCCACCGGCGAGACGCGGGCCCGCACCAGGGGCATGCCCGGCTCGGTGCCGTCCAGACCCGCGAGGTGCCGCGATACGTGCCGGGTGTGCCAGGCGATCTCGCCGGCGTCATGCCGCATGAAGTAGCTCACGTCCAGGGTGTCCCATAGAGCCTTGTGGGCGTCGTGGGGCAGGGCGTACAGGCCCAGCTGCACCAGGGCCTCGCGCTGGCGCGTCTCGACCTCGGCGTCGCGATCGGGGGCGCGGCCACCCAGCACCCGCACGGTGAAGCGGTACAGGTCCTCCAGCAGCTTGCCTTTCCAGGCGTTCCAGACCTTGGGGCTGGTGCCGCGGATGTCGGCCACGGTGAGGAGGTACAGGGCGGTGAGGTTGCGCTCGTTGCCCACGCGCGCCGCGAAGCGCGAGATGACCTCGGGGTCCGAAAGATCCTGCTTCTGCGCGATGTGGCTCATGGTCAGGTGCTCGCGCACCAGGAACTCGATCAGTTTCGCGTCCTCCCGCCCGATGGCGTGCTGGCGGCAGAAGGCGCGCACCTCGTGCCCGCCCAGTTCGGAGTGGTCGCCGCCACGGCCCTTGGCGATGTCGTGGAACAGCGCCGCCACGAACAGGATCCAGGGCTTGTCCCAGCCGCCTGCCAGCTGCGAGCAGAAGGGGTACTCGTGCGCATGCTCGGGCATGAAGAAGCGCCGCACATTGCGCAGGACCATCAGGATGTGCTGGTCCACCGTGTAGACGTGGAACAGGTCGTGCTGCATCTGGCCGACGATCCGCCGGAAGGACCAGAGGTAGCGCCCCAGCACCGAGGTCTGGTTCATCAGCCGCATGGCGTGGGTGATGCCTTCGGGCTGCTGCAGGATGCGCATGAAGGTGGCGCGGTTGACCGGGTCGGCCCGGAAGCGGCCGTCCATCACCTGGCGGGCGTTGTACAGGGCGCGCAGGGTGCGGGCCGACAGGCCGGTCATGCCCGGCGTGGTCTGGTAGACGAGGAAGGTCTCCAGGATGGCGTGGGGCTCGCGCAGGTACAGGTCGTCGGCGCGCACGTCCACCAGGCCGGCTTTGTTGGCGAAGCGCTCGTTGATCGGCTGCGGCACGTGCTCGCCGGGTTTGAGCCGCTCCTCGATGTTCAGGAGCAGGATCTGATTGAGCTGGGTCACCGCCTTGGCCGCCCAGTAGAAGCGCCGCATCAGCACCTCACTCGCGCGCTCGATGAGGCGGCCGTTCTCGCCCGTGCGGCCCTGGTCGCCGAAGGACTCGGCCACCGAGGTCTGCAGGTCGAACACCAGGCGGTCCTCGCGGCGGCCGGCGATCTGGTGCAGGCGCGCGCGCAGCAGGGACAGCAGGGCCTCGTTGCGCTTGATCTGGCGCGCCTCGAAGGGGGTGGCGAGGCCCGTGCGGGCCAGTTCGTCCCAGGTGCGGCCCAGGCCCGCGGCGCGTGCGACCCAGAGAATGACCTGCAGGTCACGCAGGCCGCCCGGAGACTCCTTCACGTTGGGCTCGAGCGAGTAGGGCGTGTTCTCGAACTTGGTGTGCCGCTGGCGCATCTCCGCCGTCTTGGCGATGAAGAAGGCCTGCGGGTCCATCGCCTCGCCGAATCGGCGCAGGTAGTCCTTGTACAGGCCGGCATGGCCGGCAATGCGGCGCGACTCGAGCAGGGAGGTCTGCACGGTGACGTCGCCCTCGGCCTGGGCCAGGCACTCGGAGAGGGTGCGCACGCTGGAGCCGATCTCGAGGCCGGCGTCCCAGCAGCTGCCGATGAAGGCCTCGAGCCGGCCCTGGAGCGCCGGGTCAGCGCCCGGGTCGGTGCCGTCGGGCATCAGCAGCAGGACGTCGATATCCGAATAGGGAAAGAGCTCGCCACGGCCGTATCCGCCCACGGCCACCAGGGTGAAGCCGGCGGGCAGGCCGGCGGCCGCCCAGAGATGCTGCAGGGTGGCGTCGGCCTCGCGCGTCAGGCCGGCCAGCACCCGGTGGATGCCCCGGGTGGACGCGCCCACCGCGGAAAGGGGCGCCAGGCAGGCGGCCTTGCGGGCACGCCAGTCGTCACGCAGGCGGGCCAGGTCGAGGGTGGGGGCAGCTACCGGGCCGCTCATCGGGAAGGTCCGGTTCAGGCGGTGACGAAGGCGGGTGGCGGCGGGCTGCCGGCCGAGAGGGTCAGCACCTCATAGCCGGTCTCGGTGACCAGCACCGTGTGCTCCCACTGAGCGGACAGCGAGCGGTCGCGGGTGACGATGGTCCAGCCGTCGTTGCCGTGCTCCTTCACCTCGCGGCGGCCCAGGTTGATCATGGGCTCAATGGTGAAGGTCATGCCGGGCTTGAGTTCCTCGAGGGTGCCGGGCTTGCCGTAATGCAGCACCTGGGGCTCCTCGTGGAACTTGCGGCCGATGCCGTGGCCGCAGAACTCGCGCACCACCGAGAAGCCGTTGCCCTCGGCGAACTTCTGGATGGCGAAGCCGATGTCGCCCAGGTGGACGCCGGGTTTGACCTGCACGATGCCGTGCCACATGGCGTCATACGTCATCTGCACCAGGCGCCTGGCGGCGATGGAGGCCTCGCCCACGATGAACATGCGGGAGGTGTCGCCGTACCAGCCGTCCTTGATGACGGTGACGTCGACGTTGACGATGTCGCCCTTCTTGAGCGGCTTTTCGTTGGGGATGCCGTGGCAGACCACGTGGTTGACCGAGGTGCACAGCGACGCGGGGTAGGGCGGGTAGCCCGGGGGCTGGTAGCCCAGGGTGGCGGAGACGCTGCCCTGCCTGGCCATGCATTCGGCGGCCAGGCGGTCGATCTCGAGGGTGGTGATGCCCGGCTTGATGAAGGGGGTGAGGTGGTCCAGGACCTCGGAGGCCAGCCGGCAGGCGGTGCGCATGCCCTCGATCTCGGCGGCGTCCTTGTAGGTGATGCTCATGGCGCGAGATTATCCCAGAGGGGGCGGGCGGATGCGGCCGGCAGGGGCATGGCCGGCCGGCTTCGGTTCCCGGGAGATTCGCTTGTTGCGCACACGGCCGGCCGGCGCCCGCCCGGTAAAATCCCGGGTTGCCACCAATCCCCCGTGGCCGGCCCCAGTCAGCGGCCGGCTGCAGCGACCCAGCGACCCCCGGCGGCGGGCCCCGGCCCCCGCCTCAACAGGCTTCACAGTGACCCTGCACATCACCGAGTTCGAGGGCGGCCAGGCCCTCAGCGCCTTCCGCATCCAGCAGCTGCTCCCCCGCCTGCAGGCCGTCCACGAACGCATCCAGGGCCTGTCGGCCCGCTTCATCCACCTGGCGGCCTGGGAACAGGCCCCCGACGCCGCCGCCCGCGAGCGCCTCGCGGCCCTCCTGGCCTATGGCGATCCGGCCGAGCCGGCAGGCGAAGGCGGCGTGGTGGTGCTGGTGACTCCCCGCCTGGGCACCGTCTCCCCCTGGGCCTCCAAGGCGACCGACATCGCCCACAACTGCGGCCTGGGCCTGCGCCGGGTCGAGCGCATCGTCGAATACCGGGTGCATCTGAAGTCGGGCCTGCTTGCCGGCAAGGGCGGCCTGTCGCCCGAGCAGCTGGCTGCAGTGGCCGGCCTGCTGCATGACCGCATGACCGAGTCGGTGGTGCAGGACCGCGCCGAGGCCCATGCCCTCTTTACCGCGCTCGAGGCCCCGCCGATGGAGCAGGTGGACCTGCTGGCCGGCGGCCGTGCCGCCTTGGAAGCGGCCAACACCCGCTTCGGCCTCGCCCTCGCGGACGACGAGATCGACTACCTGGTGGCGGCCTTCCAGAACCTGGGCCGCAATCCGACCGACGTCGAATTGATGATGTTCGCCCAGGCGAACAGCGAGCACTGCCGGCACAAGATCTTCAACGCGCGCTTCACCATCGACGGCCAGGACCAGGACCTGAGCCTGTTCGGGATGATCCGCAACACCCACCAGAAGCACCCCGAGCACACGGTGGTGGCCTACTCGGACAACGCCGCCGTCATGGAGGGCCACGAGGTCGAGCTGTTCCTGCCCCGGCCGCAGGCCCAGGGCGGGCCCGCCGCCTACCAGGGCCGCGCCGCGACCCAGCATGTGCTGATGAAGGTGGAGACGCACAACCACCCGACCGCCATCTCGCCCTTCCCGGGCGCTTCCACCGGCGCCGGCGGTGAGATCCGCGACGAGGGCGCCACCGGCCGCGGCTCGCGGCCCAAGGCCGGCGTGACCGGCTTCTCGGTCTCGCGCCTGTGGGAGTCCCCCAACGGCAAACCCGAGCACATTGCCAGCCCGCTGCAGATCATGACCGAGGGCCCCCTGGGTGGCGCGGCCTTCAACAACGAGTTCGGCCGGCCCAACCTCGCGGGCTACTTCCGCGAGTACGAGCAGCAGGTGGACGGCGTGGTGCGTGGCTACCACAAGCCCATCATGATCGCCGGCGGCCTGGGCGGCATCGACGCCGGCCTCACCCACAAGATCGAGTTCCCGGCCGGCACCCTGCTGGTGCAACTGGGCGGCCCCGGCATGCGCATCGGCATGGGCGGCGGCGCGGCCAGCTCCATGGCCACCGGCACCAACGCCGCCGAGCTCGACTTCGACTCGGTGCAGCGGGGCAACCCCGAGATCGAGCGCCGGGCGCAGGAGGTCATCAACCACTGCTGGAACCTGGGCGAGAAGAACCCCATCCTCGCGATCCACGACGTGGGCGCGGGCGGCCTGTCCAATGCCTTCCCCGAATTGACCAATGACGCCGGCCGCGGCGCCCGCTTCGACCTGTCCAAGGTGCCGCTGGAGGAAACCGGCCTCGCGCCCAAGGAAATCTGGTGCAACGAGAGCCAGGAGCGCTACGTCATGGCCATCGCGCCGGAGTCGCTCGAGCAGTTCCGCAGTTTCTGTGAGCGCGAGCGCTGCCCCTTCGCGGTGGTCGGCGTGGCGACCGCCGAGCGCCAGCTGGTGGTAGCCGACGAGAAGAACGCCGCGGTCGATATGCCCATGGACGTGCTCCTGGGCAAGCCACCCAAGATGCACCGGGACGTGAAGCGCGTCGCCCGCAGCGTGCCCCCGATCGAGCTGACCGGCGTGGCCCTGCAGGAGGCGGTGATCCAGGTGCTGTCGCATCCCACGGTGGCCTCCAAGCGCTTCCTGATCACCATCGGCGACCGCACCGTGGGCGCGATGACCCACCGTGACCAGATGGTCGGGCCCTGGCAGGTGCCGGTGGCCGACGTCGCCGTGACCCTGGCCGATTACAAGGGCTTTGCCGGCGAGGCTATGGCCATGGGCGAGCGCACCCCGTTGGCCGCCGTCGACGGCCCGGCCTCGGGCCGCATGGCGGTGGCGGAAGCCATCACCAACCTGCTGGCCGCGCCGATCGAGCTGCCCAAGGTGAAGCTCTCCGCCAACTGGATGGCCGCCTGCGGCGAACCCGGCGAGGATGCCGCGCTGTACGACACCGTGCGCGCCGTGGGCATGGAGCTGTGCCCCGACCTCGGTGTGTCGATCCCGGTGGGCAAGGACAGCCTGTCCATGCGCACCCAGTGGCAGGCGGGTGGCGAGACGAAGAAGGTTACCTCGCCGGTCAGCCTGATCATCACCGCCTTCGCCAGTCTGGCCGACGTGCGGGGCACGCTCACCCCGCAGCTGGACGCCACCCAAGAGACCACCCTGGTGCTGGTCGACCTGGGCAAGGGCCGCATGCGCATGGGCGGCTCCATCCTGGCCCAGGCGCTGAACCAGCCCGGCGGCGAGGTGCCGGACCTGGATGCGGCGCAGGACCTGGTCCATCTGGTGAATGCGGTCAATGCGCTGCGGGCCCAGGGCCGCATCCTGGCCTATCACGACCGCAGCGACGGCGGCCTGCTGGCCGCCGCCGCCGAGATGGCCTTCGCCGGCCAGGTCGGCGTGTCCCTCAACGTGGACATGCTGGTCACCGAAGGTGACGGCATCCAGGACAGCCGCGCCGACCATGGCGACGCCAAGAACTGGGCGGGCCAGGTGAGCGCCCGCCGCGAGGAGCTCACGCTCAAGGCCCTGTTCAACGAGGAACTGGGCGTGCTGCTGCAGGTGCCGACTGCCGTCCGCAACGAGGTGATGCAGGTGCTGCGCGAGCACGGCCTGTCCCGCCACAGCCATTTCGTGGGCATGACCCGGCCCGCCGGTTCGCCGATCGAGGTCGGCAAGGGCGAGCTGCAGGTCTGGCGCGACACCAAGGCGGTGTTCTCCGCCAGGCTGGCCGACCTGCACCAGGTCTGGGACAGCGTGAGCTGGAAGATCTGCCAGCAGCGGGACAACCCGGTCTGCGCCGACCAGGAGCATGCGGCCGCCGGCGACCCGGCCAACCCGGGCCTGCAGTTCGCGCCCTGCTTCGACGCCCGCGAGGACGTGGCGGCGCCCTTCCTGAACCTGGCCCGCCCCCGCGTGGCCATCCTGCGCGAGCAGGGCGTCAACTCCCATGTGGAGATGGCCTACTGCTTCACCCTGGCCGGCTTCGAGGCGGTGGACGTGCACATGACCGACCTGCAGACGGGCCGGGCCAAGCTGGAGGACTTCAAGGGCTTCGTCGCCTGCGGCGGCTTCAGCTACGGCGACACCTTGGGCGCCGGCATCGGCTGGGCCCGCAGCATCACCTTCAACCAGCCGCTCGCGGCGCAGTTCCAGCAGTTCTTCGGCCGCAGCGACACCTTCGCCCTGGGCGTGTGCAACGGCTGCCAGATGCTGGCCGAACTGGCCGACATCATCCCCGGCGCGCAGGACTGGCCGCGCTTCACCACCAACCGCAGCGAGCGCTACGAGGCGCGGCTGTCGCAGGTGGAGGTGCTGAAGTCACCCAGCCTGTTCTTCCAGGGCATGGAAGGCAGCCGCCTGCCGATCGCGGTGGCCCACGGCGAGGGCTTCGCCAATTTCGCCCGCCGCGGGGACGCGGCCAAGGCCATCGGCGCGATGCGCTTCGTCGACGGCCACGGCCAGCCGACCGAGACCTACCCCTTCAACCCCAACGGCAGCCCCGGCGGCCTGACCGCGGTGACGACGGCGGATGGCCGCTTCACGGCCATGATGCCGCACCCGGAGCGGGTGTTCCGCAACGTCCAGATGTCCTGGACCGGCGGCGACACCAGCGAGTTCAGCCCCTGGCTGCGCATCTGGCGCAACGCGCGCCGCTGGGTGGGCTGACGAGGCGCTTCAGGCCGGCGCGCCTGGAGCCGTGCCCGGGCCATCCGCTTCGGCGGGTGGTCCTGGCAGGGCCTGCGAAGGATGCCCCCGTTCGATCAGGTCTTGTCGGCCTTGGCGCAGTCTCCGCCCTTGGCGGCGGTGAAACGGGTGCCGGCCGCCAGGGCCACCGGGCCCTTGCCACCCACAAGGCGCAGCACCGCGCCTTCACGTTCCCCCTGGCGCTCCAGGACCAGGCTGCCGACCGGCGTGTCCTCCGTGGTCAGGCGGGCTCCCTCGAGGTGGCCCGCGATGGGCCAGCTCCGTTCGCGGCGGTGGATCTTCCCGCTGACTTCCTGCGCCTGCTGGGTCAGCTCCAGGCGGTAGGACGCGAGCAAACCCTCTCCGCACCAGAGCCCAGCCACCTTGGCCGCTACAGGGGACTCCGGCGTTTCCCCCGCCCAGGCGGGCTGCAAGGCGGGCAGGGCGCCGCAGAGGGCGATGTACAGGAGTGCGGCGAATGGACGGGTCGTGAGGCGCATGGCGTTCAAAAGATAGCACCCCCGGAGGGTTGCGGGTTCTACCGGATGGCTCCTGGCGCGCGGAGGCGCTGCAATGGGGCATGGATTCATCGATGGACATTCCTGCAACGCCTGACCCCCGTTCCGCGCCGACCGCCAGGCGCGTACTCCGGCCGGTCGGCTTCACCGATCCGTTCCGATGGCTGGCGCGGGGCGCCCTCGACCTGCGCGCCGCGCCCCTCACCTCGGCCTTTTACGGCGTCTGCTTCTGGCTCATGGCCTGGCTGCTGGGGGCGATCTTCCTGCGGGCGCCGGAGTACACCCTGTCCTTCATCTCCGGCTGCTTCCTGGTCGGGCCCTTCCTCGCCATGGGCCTCTATGAAGTGAGCCGCCGTCATGAAGCCGGACTGCCTCAGGACCTGGAGGCGTCTCTCGCCTGCTGGATGGGGCATGTGCGCAGCATGGGCCTGCTAATCCTGGTCATGCTGCTGCTCGAGCTGCTCTGGGGCCGGGCCTCGCTGGTGGTCTTCGCCATCTTCTTCAACACCGGCGTGCCCACCACCGCCAGCGTGCTCGACGCCGTGTTCAACCCGAAGAACTGGGAGTTCGTCGCCGCCTACCTGGCGGTGGGCGGCGTGTTCGCCGGCCTGGTGTTTGCCAGCTGCGCGCTGTCCATCCCCATGATCCTGGACCGGGACACCGACGCCATCTCGGCTGCCATCGGCAGCTTCCAGGCGGTCACCGAACGGCCCCTGGCGCTCTTCACCTGGGGCGCGCTGATCCTGGCGCTGGTGCTGGCGGCGTTCGCGCTCCCCTGGGCCCTGGGGCTGCTGCTGGTCGGGCCCTGGCTGGGTCATGCCACCTGGCATGCCTATCGGGGCTGCTTTGACTGGGTTGCGCCGGACTGAATCGCCTGCTTGCCGCAAACGCCTTGCCGTTTACCGGTAAACGGTATACCATTGTCGGGTGATCCTGTCCTTCCTCGATCCGGATGCGGCGGCCCTGTTCGCCGGCGAGCGGGTGCGCCGTTTTGCGAATGTGGCGACCGTAGTGGAACGCAAGCTGCAGCAGCTTGACAGTGCTGCAACCCTCGAGGCGCTTCGGGTGCCTCCCGGCAACCGCCTGGAGGCGCTCAAGGGCGACCGGAAGGGTCAGTACAGCATCCGGATCAATGACCAGTTCCGGCTGTGTTTCGTCTGGTCGCCGGATGGCGTCCGTGACGTGGAAATCGTGGACTACCACTGAAGCAAGGAGTACAGCATGGCCCAGTCCGCCCCGACCAACCGCATGCGCCCTGTCCATCCGGGCGAGGTGCTGCGTGAAGACTATCTCATGCCCCTGGGCATGAGCCCGCACGCGCTGGCGCAGGCCCTGAAGGTTCCGCCTTCCCGCGTCAACGACATCGTCCTGGAGCGGCGCGGCATCACCGTCGACACCGCGATGCGGCTGGTGCGATTCTTCGGCGGCGACGTCCAGACCTGGATGAACCTGCAGACCGCCTACGAAATCAAGACCGCCGAGCAGACCATCGCCGATCGGATCGCCGAGGAGGTCACGCCGAGGTCGGCATGACCGCGGCGCGATCGCGGCCGGAACTCCGAGCCTGCCCGCCTCAGGGCCGGGTCCGGTAGAAGGTCATCGGCGTCTCCGCCATCTCCCTGGCGCGCTGGTTCATCACCGACTTCTTCATCTTGCCCACCACGTGCATCTCGCAGGGCTTGCAGTCGAAGCGCAGGGTGAGCTTTTCCTTGCCGTTCACCAGCTGCAGCGGCTCGGCCCGCACCGTGCCCTGCACGCCGGTCACGCCCTTGGCCTGCTTGGGGCACAGGCTCATGCTCCAGCGCACGCAGTGCTTGGTGATCATGAGGGAGACCTCGCCTTCCTCCTCATGGCTCTCGTAGGCCGCCTCGATGACCTTCACGCCGTGCTTGGCATAGAAGTCATGCGCCTTCTGGTTGAAGACGTTGGCGAGGTAGGAGAGGCTGTCCTCCGGGTAGGCCACCGGCGGCTCCACCGGCTGGGCGCGCGGCGGGCGCACATAGGCGCTGGCCCGTGCCGCCTCGAGCTGGCCCACCGCCTCGCGGCGCAGGGCGTTGAGGAAGGAGGCCGGCAGGAACCAGGGGCCGGAGAGCGAGAGGCGGATGTCCAGCGCCTCAAAGTCGGTGGTACCAAAGCGCCCGAGCTGCTCGCGCAGCTGCGCCTCCTGCCGCTCTGCGTCGCGCGCCGGCTCCTTGGGGTGGGGCAGGGCGGCGCGGCCGCTGTGGCCGTCCTCGTCGGTGAGGGAGAGCGCGAAGCCCTCGGCGGTCTCGGAGAGTTCGGCCCACAGGCCGATGCGGCGCTCGCTGGACTTCTTCTCCAGTTGCCGCACCCAGCTCATGTCGCGGTTGCGGTTGATCTCGGTGCCCTTGCGCAGGTCACGCATGCCGGCGATCGGGTCCTTGGGGAAGACGCGCCAGCGGCCTTCGCCTTGCTGCTTTTCGGCCCGGTTGATCGCCACGCCCACCAGTTCCTTCTGCAGGTCGTAGTAGCAAAGACCATCGCCGTTGTGCAGCTCGGTGGTGGCGTCCTGGCATTCCAGTTCGATCCAGCCCTCGGCCTCCTGCACCCGCGTGACCCATGCAATGGCCTGGCCCGGGTTCTTGGGCGAGTCGAAGGCGCCGATGTCGTCCTTGCGGCCGTTGACGAAGTAATCGGTGAACTCGCGGTTGAAGTTCTGGTCCGGGTCGGGTGTGAAGAAGAAGCGGGTGCGGCCGCTCGACGCCCGGGCGAAGGGCTGGTCCGAGCCCTCGCGCACCTCGATCAGTTCGTCCAGCAGCTTGCGGTAATGGGCGGTGATGTTCTTCACATAGCCCATGTCCTTGTAGCGGCCCTCGATCTTGAAACTGCGGATGCCGGCGTCTACCAGGGCGGCCAGGTTCGCACTCTGGTTGTTGTCCTTCATCGAGAGCACGTGCTTGTCGTGGGCGATGAAGCGGCCCTGGGCGTCCAGCACCTGATAGGGCAGGCGGCAGGCCTGCGAGCAGTCGCCGCGGTTGGCACTGCGGCCGGTATGGGCGTGGGAGATGAAGCACTGGCCGCTGTAGGCCACGCACAGCGCCCCGTGGACGAAGAATTCCATGGCGGCGCGCTCCGGGTCCAGCACCGCGCCCACCGCGCGGATCTGCTCCAGGGTCAGCTCCCGGGCCAGCACGACCTGCGAGAAGCCCGCGTCCTGCAGGAAGCGCGCCTTCTCCGGCGTGCGGATATCGGTCTGGGTGCTGGCGTGCAGCTGGATCGGCGGCATGTCGATCTCGAGCAGGCCCATGTCCTGCACGATCAGCGCGTCGGCGCCCGCGTTGTACACGTCCCAGGCCATCTTGCGGGCGCCCTCGAGCTCGTCGTCGCGCAGGATGGTGTTCAGCGTGATGAAGATGCGGCTGCCGAAGCGGTGGGCGTGCTTCACCAGCCGCTCGATGTCCTGCACCGAATTGCCCGCCGAGGCGCGTGCGCCGAAGCCCGGTCCGCCGATGTAGACGGCGTCCGCCCCGTGGTTGACGGCTTCGATGCCGATGTCGGCGTCGCGGGCGGGGGCAAGCAGCTCGAGCTGGTGGTGGGCTAGCATGGGGCGTGATTATCCCAGCCCGCCCCGACCGCCCGGACCGGTTCTCGCGCCTCGACGCCCTGCGTGGCCTGGCCGTGGTCTGGATGACGCTGTTCCACCTGGGCTTCGACCTCGCCTGGCTCGGGTGGTGGCGGCAGGACTTTTACCGGGACCCCGTCTGGACCTGGCAGCGCACCTGCATCGTGAGCCTGTTCCTGTTCTGTGTGGGCCTGTCCCAGGCGGTGGCCCAGACCCAGGGCCAGACCTGGCCACGCTTCTGGCGCCGCTGGGCGCAGATCGCCGGCTGCGCCGTGCTCGTCACCGCCGGCTCCTGGTTCGTGTTTCCGCGCAGCTTCATCTACTTCGGGGTGCTGCATGCCATCGCGGTCATGCTGGTCGTCGCCCGCCTGAGCGCAGGATGGGGCCGCGGCCTCTGGCTGGCCGGCGCCATGTCACTCGCCCTCCAGTTCGCCTCGGCCTGGGGCCACGCCCACGGGCTGTTGCCGGAGGCGCTGAACGACCCGGCCTGGAACTGGCTGGGCCTGATCAGCCGCAAGCCCATCACCGAGGACTATGTCCCGCTCCTGCCCTGGCTCGCCGCCGTCTGGTGGGGCCTGGCCGCGGGACAGTGGCTGATGCAACAGCGCCCGCACTGGCTGCAGGGCGCCGCTCCCAAGCCCTTGGCGTGGCTGGGCCGCTGGAGCCTCACCTGGTACATGCTGCACCAGCCCGCGATGATCGGCGCGCTGATGGCGCTGGGCTGGTGGCTCGGCCGACCGGCACCGATCTGAAGTCGCCCGCCCACCGACGGTCGACCGATCGCCAGCCGCACGCCGACCCAAAGCACCGGGGATGCGGTGTGGGTCTGGCGGCGCCTATGCGGGGCTGAGGCGCGGAGGGCGCTGGGGGCCGGAGAGCGAGGCATGTTTGAGCCCCGCAGGGGCGAGTTTGCCTCGCGTGCCCCCAGTGACCGAGCACCGAAGGGAGCCCGAAGGGCCCCCGCATCGAAGCCGCCGGGCCCATGCCGCGTCCCCGGTGCGCTCCCGGCCAACGCCAAAAAGGCAAAGACAAAAAGAAAAGCGGCCCGAAGGCCGCTTGAGTCCAAAACCAAAGATCGATTACTCGACCTTGGCCTTGTTGCGCAGGTCGTCCTGGAACTGGGACAGCTTCTGCTGGGCCAGCTGCTGGGCAATCTGCGGCTTGACGTCCTCGAACTTGGGCATCTGGGCTTCACGCACATCGTCCAGGCGGATGATGTGCCAGCCGAACTGGCTCTTCACCGGAGCGTCGGTGAGCTGGCCCTTCTTCAGGGCCACCATGGCCTTGGAGAACTCGGGCACGTAGTTGCCGGGGGCGGCCCAGTCCAGGTCGCCGCCGTTGGCGCCGGACCCCGGGTCCTTGGATTGCTTCTTGGCGATCTCTTCAAATTTGCCACCCTTCTTCAGGCTGGCAATGATCGCCTTGGCTTCTTCTTCCTTCGCCACCAGGATGTGGCGGGCGCGGTATTCCTTGCCGCCGTTGGCTGCCACGTACTTGTCGTACTCGGCCTTCACCTCGGCGTCGGTCACCGGGTTCTTCTTCTGGTAGTCGGCGAACAGCTCGCGGATCAGGATGGCCTGGCGGGCCAGGTCCAGCTGCACGCGGAAGTCGTCGCTGGCGTCCAGGCCGCGCTTTTGCGCTTCCTGCATGAAGATCTCGCGGGTGATGACCTCGTCCTTGATCTGGGCGGCCAGGTCAGGGGTGACCGGGCGGCCGCTCTTGGCGACCTGGGCGGCCAGGGCGTCGACCCGGGAAGAGGGCACGGGCTTGCCGTTCACGATGGCCACGTTCTGCGCGAGAGCGGGCAGGGCGATGAGTGCGGCGGCAGCGGCCGCGACGATGTGCTTGTTCATGGGATGTCGGAAGGGGTCCTGGGGTCCGCGGGGAAGCAATCTGGCGACTGAATCGGGCGACTCGATCGGTCGATTGGATCAGGCGATCTCGATGGCCAGGGCATGCAGCCCCCGCGCCATGAAACCACCCAACGAATCATACACAAGGCGATGCTGGGCCACCCGGGTCTTCCCGTCGAACGCCGGACAGGCAATCCTCACCCGGAAATGCGTGCCGGAACCGGTGCCGTTGGCGCCCGCATGGCCCGCGTGCTGGGCGCTCTCGTCCTCCACCTGCAGCACGGTGGGCGACAGCGCCGCGCGCAGGCACTCGGCGATCGCCTCGGCCGTCACCCCGGCGCCCCAGGCGTCCGCCGCCGTCCCGGGCATGGCCCCGCTCACGGCCGCGGCTCCTGGCCGGAGGAGGGCGCCGGCGCCCCATCGGCGCCGAAGCGGGCCTCGTTCGCGGCTTCATCGTCCTTGATGTAGCGCCCCAGCCAGACGCTCTGGCCGATGACGAACAGCACCATCAGGCCCATGCCGCCGAAGAGCTTGAAATTGACCCAGGTATCGGTGTCGAAGCTGTAGGCCACCCAGAGGTTGAGGGCCCCCATGAAGGCAAAGAACCCGGTCCAGCTGAAGAGCATGCCCCTCCAGGCCGGCTCGGGCAGGCGCACCTTGTCGCCCATCAGGGTCTTGAGCAGGTTGCGCTTCCAGATCAGCTGGCCCAGCACCAGTGCGCCGCCCATCAGCCAGTAGAGGATGGTGGGCTTCCACTTGATGAAGGTGTCGTCATGGGCCAGCAGGGTGGCGCCGCCGAACAGCACGATCACGACCAGGCTGACCCATTGCATCGGCTCCACCCGGCCGGTGCGCCAGCGCAGCCAGCCGATCTGGGCCAGGGTGGCGACGATGGCCACCGCGGTCGCGGTGTAGATGTCCGTCACCTTGTAGGCGACGAAGAACAGGACGATGGGGAAGAAATCGAGAAGCAGCTTCATGGAGAGGATATGCGGGGAGCGGTTCAGGCGCCGGGGGCCTCGCCACGGCCGGCGGGGTTGAATTCGAGCGAGGCGGAGTTCATGCAGTAACGCAGGCCGGTCGGCGCCGGGCCGTCCGGGAAGACGTGTCCCAGGTGCGCGCCGCACTGGGCGCAGACGGTCTCGGTGCGGACCATGCCGTGGCTCACGTCGCGCTTTTCTTCAATGGCGCCGGGCCGGGCCTCGGAGAAGCTCGGCCAGCCGCAGCCGGCGTCGAACTTGGTGCCGGCGTCGAACAGCAGGTTGCCGCAGCAGACGCAGTGGTAGCTGCCGTCGGCCCAGACCTGCTCGTACCTGCCGGTGAAGGGCCGCTCGGTGGCGGCGTGTCGGGTGACCTGGAAGGCGACGGGCTCGGCGCCCTTGGCGGCCAGCAGGGCGCGCCATTCCTCGTCGGTTTTCTGGATCGGGTAGCTCATGGGGGTTCTCGGTCGTGGGTGCGCTCAGGACGAGCAGCTGATTTCCAGCTCGCCCGCCCACCCGGGCGGGAAGCCGGCGAAGTCCGCATCATGCACCGGGTCGTCCTCGAAGGGACGCTGCAGCAGGGCCAGCAGGGTGGTGACGCCGGAGAAGTCGCCGGCCTGGGCCTGGCGGATGGCGAGCTCGGCCAGGTGGTTGCGCAGGACGAACTGGGGGTTGGTGGCCAGCATGCGGGCGCCGGGCTCGGTTTCCTCTGCGAGGCGATGCATCCACCGGGTGTGCCAGGCGTCGAAGGCGGCGCCGTCCAGGAACAGGTCGCGCACCGGCGCGGCCGGCCCTCCGGCCGCATGGCGGGACAGACGGCGCCAGAAGATGGGCCAGTCCACCCGGCCGGCGGCGAGCAGCTGGAGGATGTCGTCGATGAGGGTCTGGTCCTCCTTGCGCGCCTGCGCGAAGCCGAGCTTGGCGCCCAGGGCCTGGCGCAGCGCCTGCGGGAAGGCGGTCTTGTAGATGTCCAGGGCGGCCAGTAGCGGCTCCTGCTCACCGACCAGCGGGAATAGTGCCTGGGCGAGGCAGTGCAGGTTCCAGAAGGCCACGTTGGGCTGGCGGTTCCAGGCGTAGCGGCCGGTGCTGTCGCTGTGGTTGCAGATGTGGCCAGGGTTGAAGCCGTCCATGAACTGGAAGGGCCCGTAGTCCAGGGTCAGGCCCAGGGCGCTCATGTTGTCGGTGTTCATCACGCCGTGGCAGAAGCCGGCGGCCATCCACTGCGCCATCAGACCGGCGGTGCGTTCGGCCACCTGCGCCAGCCAGGCGGCCTCGGCCCGGCCCTGGAAGCGGGCGTCGCTTTGGGCCAGGGCGCGCGCCTCCGGGTAGAAGCCGTCGATCACGAAGTCGGCCAGCCGGCGCAGGGCGTCGGTGTCGCCCGCGGCGGCGAAGTGCTCGAAGTGACCGAAGCGGACGAAGCTGGGCGCCACACGGGTCACCACCGCGGCGGTCTCGACCGTCTCGCGCCGCACGGGCTGCGGCGAGGCGGTGAGCATCAGGGCGCGGGTGGTCGGAATGCCCAGGGCGTGCATCGCCTCCGAGGCCAGGAACTCGCGGATCGAGGAGCGCAGCACCGCGCGGCCGTCGCCCATGCGGGAGTAGGGGGTGCGGCCGGCGCCCTTGAGCTGCACTTCCCAGCTGGCGTTCGGGCCCTTGAGCTCGCCCAGGAGCAGGGCCCGTCCGTCACCCAGCTGGCCCGCCCAGACGCCGAACTGGTGGCCGCTGTACACGCTGGCCAGCGGACGGCTGCCCGCCAGCGGTCGGTTGCCGGTGAAGGCCTCGAGCGCCTCGGGCTCGCGAAGCTGCGCCGGGTCCAGGCCCATCTCGCGGGCCAGCGGTTCGCTGAGGGCGACCAGGCGCGGGGCGGGCAGGGGCTGGGCGCCCAGCTCGGTGAAGAAATCCGGGCCCAGGCGGGCGAAGCGGTGGTCCCAGTCCAGGCCCAGGTCGACCGGCTCGAGCGGGGCCGGGCAGGGGGCGGACGGGGCCGCAGACAGGGAAGCGGCCGTGGGGGCCTGGGGGACGTGGGAGACGGAGGACATGAACGGACGGATTGTCGCCGCCGGCTCACCGCCCCTGCCGTGGCCAGGGTTTCGGACGCCCCGGTGAAATCCCGTGGACGCGACCTGGGTCAATCGCATCGCGCTGCTTGGAGGCATACTGACCAGCGTTTTCGTCCGCCGCCTTGCCGGCAACAGACCTAGAAAGAGGAGAACCCCATGCTGGGCCAGATGCAGAACCAACCCCTGCTCATTTCGTCGCTGATCGAGCATGCCGAACGCCACCACGGGGACGGCGAGATCGTCTCCCGCCGTACGGAGGGCGACACCCACCGCTACACCTGGGCCGGCGTCGCCGGGCGCTCACGCCAGGTCGCCAACGCACTCGATGCGCAGAAGCTCGGCTTCGGCGACCGCGTGGCCACCCTGGCATGGAACGGCTACCGGCACCTGGAGCTGTACTTCGGCGTCTCCGGCTCGGGCCGGGTGCTGCACACCATCAACCCGCGCCTGCACCCCGACCAGGTGGTCTGGATCGCCAACCACGCCGAGGACCAGGTCCTGTGCTTCGACACCAGCTTCCTGCCCCTGGTGCAGGCGGTGCATGCCAGGTGCACCACCATCCGCCAGTACGTGATGCTGTGCGAGGCGGACAAGCTGCCCGCGGACACCGGCATCCCCGGCCTCATCTCCTACGAGGCCTGGATCGCCGGGCAGCCGGACACCTACGCCTGGCCCTCCTTCGACGAGAACACCGCGTCGAGCATGTGCTACACGAGCGGCACCACCGGCAACCCCAAGGCGGCCCTGTACAGCCACCGCTCGACCATCCTCCACGCCTTCGCGGCGGCCCTGCCCGACGTGATGTGCCTGTCGGCACGCGACGCGGTGCTGCCGGTCGTGCCCATGTTCCACGTCAACGCCTGGGGCATCCCCTACGCCGCGGCGATGATCGGCGCCAAGCTGGTCTTTCCCGGCGGCGCGCTGGACGGCAAGTCGGTGTACGAGCTGATCGAGTCCGAGGGCGTCACCTTCGCCGCCGGCGTGCCCACCGTGTGGCAGATGCTCCTGGGCCACATGGGCCCGAACCAGCTCAAGTTCTCCAGGCTCAATCGCACCGTGATCGGCGGCGCCGCCTGCCCGCCGGCCATGATCGAGGCCTTCCGCAACCAGTACGGTGTCGACGTGCTGCACGCCTGGGGCATGACCGAGATGAGCCCCCTGGGCACCCTGTGCACGCTGAAGAACAAGCACCTGGCCCTGCCCGAGGCCGAGCAGATGAAGATCCGCCTGAAGCAGGGCCGGGCCATCTACGGCGTCGACATGCGCATCGTCGGCGACGACGGCACCGAGCAGCCCTGGGACGGCAAGGCCTACGGTGACCTCGAGGTCAAGGGCCCCTGGATCATCGACAGCTACTACAAGGGCGAGGGCAACCCGCTGCATGACGGCTGGTTCCCGACCGGCGACGTGGCCACCATCGACCCCGACGGCTACATGCAGATCACCGACCGCAGCAAGGACGTGATCAAGTCCGGTGGCGAGTGGATCTCTTCCATCGACATCGAGAACATCGCCATGGGCCATCCGGCCATTGCCATGGCCGCCTGCGTGGGCATGAAGCACCCCAAGTGGGACGAGCGGCCCATCGTCGTCGTGGTGAAGAAGCCCGGGCAGGAACTGAGCCGCGAGGACCTGCTCAAGTTCTACGAAGGCAAGATCGCCAAGTGGCAGATCCCGGACGACGTGGTGTTCGTCGAGGCGATTCCCCTGGGGGCGACAGGGAAAATGCTCAAGACCAAACTGCGTGAGCAGCTCAAGGACTATCGCCTGCCCACGGCCTGACATCGGGCCGTGTCGCCTCGGGGAGTTCCCTAGGGTGGGGACTTCCCTGAGGCGGAATCGTGGATGCCCCTTGTAGGCTGCGCCCATCACAGCCAATCAAGGAGAGACCCATGAAATTCGCCCTGAAGTCCGTCGCCCTGTGCGCCCTCGTGGCCGCCACCGGCCTGGCCTATGCCCAGAAGGGCGAGACGGTGCGCATCGCGTTCATGGATCCGCTGTCCGGCTCTTTCGCCAACGTCGGCCAGAACCAGCTCAAGAGCTGGCAGTTCGCCGCCGAGCAGCTTTCGGGCCCCAAGAACGAGGCGGGCGTGAAGTTTGAAGTGGTCGGCTTCGACAACAAGGGCTCCCCGCAGGAGAGCCTGAACACCCTCAAGGCCGCCATCGACCAGGGCTTCCGCTACATCACCCAGGGCAACGGCTCGGGCGCGGGCCTGGCGCTGCTGGAGGCCGTGGCCAAGCACAACGAGCGCAACCCCGGCAAGGAAATCATCTACCTGAACTACGCCGCGGTCGACCCGGCGATGACCAACGAGCGCTGCGACTACTGGCACTTCCGCCTGGACGCCGACACCTCGATGAAGATGGAGGCCCTCACGACCTTCGTGAAGGACCAGCCCAAGGTCAAGAACGTCTACCTGATCAACCAGAACTACTCGCACGGCCAGCAGGTCGCCAAGTACTTCAAGGAGGGCCTGGCCCGCAAGCGCCCGGACGTGAAGATCGTGGGCGAGGACCTGCACCCCCTGGGCCAGGTCAAGGACTTCGCGCCCTACGTGGCCAAGATCAAGCAGTCCGGCGCCGACGCCATCGTCACCGGCAACTGGGGCGCCGACCTGACCCTGCTGGTCAAGGCGATGAACGACGCCGGCCTCAAGCTGCCGATGTACACCTACTACTCGCAGGTGAGCGGCACCCCCACCGCGCTGGCCGCCGGCGGCGAGGGCGAGGTCTATGTGGTCGCCTACGGCCACGCCAACCACACCGGCGAAATCGGCAAGATCACCGCCGACTTCAAGAAGAAGTTCAACGACGACTACTACACCTACGCCACCTACAACGGCGTGAAGCTGCTGTCCGGCGCCATGGCCAAGGCCAAGTCCACCAACCCGGTGGCGGTGGCCAAGGCGATGGAGGGCCTCACCGTCAAGAGCTTCGCCGGCGACGTGACCATGCGCGCCTCCGACCACCAGCTGCAGCAGCCGATGTTCATCACCAAGTGGCAGAAGGCGAAGAAGGGCGAGTACAGCGTGGAGAACACCGGCTACACCTTCGTCCCGGTGCGCCAGTTCGACCCCTACGTGTCGAGCACGCCCACCAGCTGCCAGATGAAGCGCCCCGCCTGACCCGCGCTTCGCTCTGACCCCGCGCCTGGCGCCCGGCCTCGTCCGGAGCCAGGCGTTGTCTCATGCACACTCCGGTGCGCGCCCGTGCTTTCACGGGCGCCACGGGACACCGAACACGCATGGAATTCTTCGCCATCTCCCTTTTGAACGGGCTCAGCTACGGGCTGCTGCTGTTCATGCTCAGCTCCGGCCTCACGCTGATCTTCAGCATGATGGGCGTCCTGAACTTCGCCCACGCCAGCTTCTACATGCTGGGGGCCTACTTCGCCTACAGCACCACCGAATTCATCGGCTTCTGGCCGGCGCTGGTGGTGTCGCCGCTCCTGGTGGCCGGCCTGGGCGCGCTGTTCGAGCGCTACTGCCTGCGCCGGGTGCATGCCTTCGGCCACGTACCCGAGCTCCTCATCACCTTCGGCCTGTCCTTCATCATCCTGGAGATGGTGCAGCTGGTCTGGGGCACGAGCTCGGTGGACTACCGGGTGCCGGCTGAACTGAGCGGCCCGCTCTTCACCCTGTACGGCACCCAGTTCCCCCTCTACCGCGGCTTCATGATGGGCGTGGCGGTGGTCATGCTGATCGCGATCTGGCTGCTGCTCACCCGCACCCGCATCGGCCTGGTGATCCAGGCCGCGCTGACCCACCCGGAGACGGTGGAGGCCCTGGGCCACAACGTGCCGCGCGTCTTCATGGGCGTGTTCGGCGGCGGCGCCGCGCTGGCGGGCCTGGCCGGGGTGATTGGCGGCAACGCCTTCGTCACCGAACCGGGCATGGCGGCCACCGTGGGCTCGGTGATCTTCGTGGTGGTGGTGGTCGGCGGCATGGGCTCATTGGCCGGCGCCTTCATCGCCTCGCTCCTGATCGGCACCATCCAGACCTTCGCAGTGGGCATCGACGCCTCGCTCGTGTCGGGCCTGCAGGCCCTGGGCTGGCAGATCGGGCCGCAGACGCCCGGCTACGTGGTCTGGAAGCTCAAGATCAGCCAGATCGCGCCGGTGCTGCCCTATGTGTTCCTGGTGCTGATGCTGATCTTCCGGCCCAAGGGCCTCCTGGGCACGCGGGAGGGTTGAAGCCATGGCCAAGACCTACTACGAATTCAAGCCCTACAACGTCGGCCGCTGGGTGATCTGGGGCTTCTACGCCCTGGTGCTGGCCTGCGCGCCGCTGCTGTTCACCAGCTCGCTCTCGCACACCATGCTCAGTCAGATGGGCATCGCGATCATCGTCTGCCTGTCCTACAACATGCTGCTGGGGCAGGGCGGCATGCTCAGTTTCGGGCATGCGGTGTATTCGGGCCTGGGCGCCTTCCTGGCCATGCACACGTTGAACCTGGTGTCCAAGGGCAACCTGCCGCTGCCGGTGAGCCTCTTGCCCATCGTGGGCGGCCTGGCAGCCATGGCCTTCGCGATCCTCTTCGGCTGGGTGACCACCAAGAAGTCGGCGACGACCTTCGCCATGATCACCCTGGGCGTGGGCGAGCTGGTCTGGGCCTCGGCCCTGATGTTTCCCGAGTTCTTCGGCGGCGAGGGCGGCATCTCGGGCAACCGGGTGGCGGGCAGCAAGCCCTTCGGCATCACCTTCGGGCCGCAGATCCAGCTCTATTACCTGATCGCGCTCTACACCTTCGTCTGCACCGCGGCGATGTTCGCCTTCACCCGCACGCCGCTGGGCCGCATGCTCAACGCCGTGCGCGACAACCCGGAGCGGGTGGAGTTCGTGGGCTACAACACCCAGGTGGTGCGCTACATCGCCTTCGTGGTGGCGGCCTTCTTCGCCGGCATCTCCGGCGGCCTGGCGGCCCTCAACTTCGAGATCGTGACCGCCGAGGTGGTGGGCGGGGCGCGCTCGGGCGCCTACCTGCTCTTCACCTTCCTGGGCGGGGCGACCTTCTTCTTCGGGCCGATCATCGGCGGCGTGCTGATGGTGCTCGCCTTCGTGCTGCTGTCCGAGTTGACCAAGGCCTGGCTGCTGTACCTGGGCCTGACCTTCCTGTTCATGGTGATGTTCGCCCCGGGCGGCATCGCCAGCCTGGTGATGATGAACCTGCGGGTGGCCAGCTTCGGCCGCCTGCGCGAACTCTGGGTCAGCTACCTGGGCCTGGGCGTCACCGCCCTGGCGGCCCTGGCCGGCGGCGGCGCGATGATCGAGATGGTCTACCACCTCAAGCTCAATGCCGCCCTGGGCCCCGAACTGCGTTTCATGGGCGTGCCGCTCAACGCGATGGGCGTGGACAGCTGGTTCGGTGCCGGCTTCGTGCTGGTCACCGGCATCGGCCTCTTCGAGCTGGCCCGACGCCACTACGTGCAGCAGTGGGGCGAGATCCAGGAGTTCATCGAGAAAGAGATCAAGCGCCGGGAGATGGTGATATGAGCGAAGCGCCGAGCCGCCTCAAGCAAGCTCGCGCCCCCTCGGGGGGCAGCGAAGGACACGCAGTGCCGAGCGTGGGGGTCCTATGAGCGGAGATACCTTCGCACTCGAGCTCAAGGACCTGCGAAAAAGCTTCGGCAAGACCGAGATCATCCGCGGTGCCAACCTGCAGGTGAAGGCGGGCGAGCGGGTGGCCGTCATCGGCCCCAACGGCGCCGGCAAGTCCACCCTGTTCAACCTGATCAGCGGCCGCTTCGAGCCGACCAGCGGTGAAGTGCTGCTCAAAGGCCAGCGGATCGACGGCCGCAAGCCCTACGAGATCAACCGCATGGGGCTGTCCCGCAGCTTCCAGATCACCAATATCTTCCCCAAGCTCAGCGTCTTCGAGAATCTGCGCTGCGGGGTGCTGTGGAGCCTGGGCTACCGCTACACCTTCTTCAAGTTCCTGGCCGACCTCGAGGACGCCAACGAGCGCGCCGAGAAGCTGATGGAGATGATCCGCCTGGACAAGAAGCGCGACACCCTGGCGATGAACCTCACCTACGCCGAGCAGCGCGCGCTCGAGATCGGCATCACCATCGCCGGCGGCGCCGAGGTGATCCTGCTCGACGAGCCCACCGCGGGCATGAGCAAGAGCGAGACCACCCGCTTCATCAACCTGATCCGCGAGGTGACCGAGGGCAAGACCCTGCTCACCGTCGAACACGACATGGGCGTGGTCTTCGGCCTGGCCGACCGGATCGCGGTGGTGGTCTACGGCGAGGTCATCGCCTTCGACACGCCCGAACGGGTGCGCGCCGACGCCCGGGTGCAGGAGGCCTACCTCGGCTCGGTCATCGCGGCGCAACAGGCCGGTTCTGCGGGAGGGCACTGACCATGGCCGATCAATCGATGCTGAAAGTCGACAACCTGCACGCCTTCTACGGCAAGAGCCATGTGCTGCATGGCGTGGGCTTCGAAGTGGGGGAGGGCGAGATCGTGGCGCTCCTGGGGCGCAACGGCTCGGGCCGGTCCACCACCGCCAAGGCCATCATGGGCATGGTGGACTGCAAGGGCTCCATCCTCTGGAAGGGCCAGGAGATCGCGGGCAAAAAGCCCTACCAGATCGCCCACCTGGGCCTGGGCTATGTGCCCGAGAACCGGGACATCTTCCCCAAGCTCACGGTCAGGCAGAACCTGATGCTGGGGCAGAAGCAGGCCGGAAAGAGCGGCCGCTGGGACTTCGAGGACATGTACCGCATGTTCCCGCGCCTGAAGGAGCGGGAGCACACCGAGGCCGGCGTGCTCTCGGGCGGCGAGCAGCAGATGCTGACCCTGTGCCGCACCCTCATGGGCGACCCGGATCTGATCATCATCGACGAGCCGACCGAGGGCCTGGCGCCCAAGATCGTCGAGCTGGTCGGGGAGTACCTGCAGACCCTCAAGTCACGCGGCATCTCGGTGCTGCTCATCGAGCAAAAGCTCACCATTGCGATGAGCATTTCCGACCGGGCCCTGGTCATGGGCCATGGCGCCATCGTGTTCCAGGGGACGCCGGAGGCGCTGAAGGCCGACGCCTATATCCGCAAGGAGTGGCTGGAGGTCTGACCCCCCGGTCCGGGCCCGTGCGGCCTGATCCCCTTGATGTCTCGATCGGGACAAGTCCTCGCTGAGGGGGGCTTCTGTCCCCCCTAGAATCGACTCGTTTTCGCACGACCGTTCTTTTTTGCTTCCAACCCTCGAGGAATCCCATGACGGCTGAATACAAGGTCCACGGCGACGTGGCCGTGATTACCCTGAGCAACCCGCCCGTCAACGGCCTGGGCCTGTCGACCCGCGTCGGCATCACCGACGGCCTGGCCAAGGCCAACGCCGACGCCGCAGTCAAGGCGATCGTCATCACCGGCGCCGGCAAGGCCTTCTCCGGCGGCGCCGACATCCGCGAATTCGGCAGCCCCAAGGCGCTGGCCGAACCCAACCTGCTGTCGGTCATCGCCACCGTGGAAGCCTCGGACAAGCCGGTGGTCGCCGCGGTGCACTCGGTGGCCATGGGCGGCGGCCTCGAGCTGGCCCTGGGTTGCCACTACCGCATCGCCGCGCCCGGCACCAGCGTGGCCCTGCCCGAGGTGAAGCTGGGCCTGATCCCCGGCGCCGGCGGCACGGTGCGCCTGCCCCGCGCCCTGGGCGTGGAGCCGGCCCTGAACATGATCGTGAGCGGCGAGCCGGTCAAGAGCGAGATGCTCGCCCAGATCC
>JACCDT010318729.1_pt1 | contig 41867 bp, 28 predicted proteins | sample 7446291 | NCBI WGS metagenome assembly JACCDT01 (sample SAMN15323446, study PRJNA562643) | freshwater metagenome | isolation source: river surface water | place: USA:Blue River Watershed | collected 2017-08-17
ATTCAAGCTTCTGTAATGTTGTGAATGTTTGTTTTGTCTTTCTCATTTATTATGTCCAATTAAATTTGTTAGTTATATTAACCTGTAACGGATATATATATCTACAATTTTATTAGATCATTACACCAAGTCCAGATGCTTTAGATTTGGGCGATTTTATTAGTTTTGCAGATACTTATGATTATAAACCATTTAAACATCTATCTACTACCTCGAGTAGTTGGCATGGAACGCATGTAACAGGTATTATTATTGGGCAGCATATAGATAACAACAGTAACCGTGGTGGAGCACCAGATGCGATGGTGGTACCAGTGCGCATTTCTGGTAAAGGAGTTGGTTCCGGCTCTGGGCGATTGAGTGACATAATTGCAGGGATGCTTTGGGCTGGAGGAATTCACCCAACTATCTCAAATCCACATCCAGCGAGAGTATTGAACATGAGTTTTAGTAATTTTACGAATAATTATGGCGATGGTAGTAAGTGCCCAGAAGAATATCAGAAAGCATTTGATGAATTAAATCTTGTTGGTGTAACTGCTGTAGTCACGGCAGGAAATAATAATGGTGGTGATTATAAAATTAAGAGTCCAGCTATTTGTAAAGATTTTACCAAAAATGTAATAACTGTTGCGGCATTGACTCCTTTGGGATATTTAGCTAGTTATAGCAATAGTGGAAATGTGACCATTGCTGCTTCTGGTGGTGATAGTGCGATTAATGGAATAGATGGTTTTGGCATTTGGACTACTGAATATAATGCTAAGGAAAAATATGGGGTTTGTCGGGACACAAATTGTTTTAAGTATAAATGGAAAAATGGCACATCAATGGCAGCTCCTTTGGTAACTGCAGCTATTGCTGATATGTTATCCGCTAATCCAAGCTTGCAACCAGAACAAATTAGATCAATTTTAATTGCTAGTGCAAAACCTATCCCTGCCGAAAAGCGCGTTCCACGCAACGGCAAAGGTGGTCAATTGTCGGATAATGTTGGGCGACTTGATGTAATAAAGGCTGTTGAAATGGCCAAAAATTATACTTTGCTAATTAATAATTAGTGCCCTACGTTATTTGAGACTTTGTTCAATTGCTCACGTCGTGTGATGGAGAAATTTAGTTCGCTTATTGGGTCAATTATTTTTAAAATAATCCGGCATTTTTATTGCATAGTTTTATTGGAGATGTGCTTTGATTGTCTAGTCCCTATTTTAATTTCTCAATAATAAGATTTTGTTTTATTTAAAAGTTATGATAGCGAATATGATTGGGTTGAGGAACTACGAGAAATTACCAGATTAGTTAAGGCTAATGAACAATTAAGCACAGCCCGTAAGTCACAAGTTGATGGTAGTGGGAGATTATTCTTTTAAGAAAGAACATGAGTGATTTTGATTAATAAATATAAATAATGTAAGTTTCCATAGAAACATATACAAACCCCAGGTTAAATCAACTTGGGGTTAATTAATTTCATAGGTATGCAGCTCATCTTATATGAGTATAATTTATTTTTGAATAAGAATAAAGTTAGATTTACTTTTCTGGTAGTTATGTCATTTATTAAATATCTGTTATAATTTCTACTTTCAGATAGTGTTATTAAATGATCTTTAGGATAGTACGCGATGGTAAGTTTTAGTCATGATCCATTCTTAAGTGAATATATTAACAGTAATTTTATACAGTTGATAGATTTTCCTATCTATTCGTGCTTATATGATACAGAATACAAGCTTGTGATTTGTACTAATAAATCAGCTCAATCGTTAGGTTACTCAGATTGGAGGGGCGCTGTTGGAATCAGTTATAAGGGTGATAGTTGTCATATGTTAGCAAAGATGATTTTTGGTTCAAGTTATAGTGATGAGCATAAAGATTCGATTAATAAATATGCTGAGATGATTCTTGATTTTCAGAAAAATGTTTTTCTGAATAAAATAGCAATAAGCTTTTTTGATTTATTACCGTATAACAATCAATTTAATACATTTCTTGTTACATATGTTCCAATAGTAAATAAAGTCGGCGAGGTTGTGGCGATCCAGAGCCATACAATTGAATCTAAATTTTTTGGTTTTCAGGAACATTTTTATACATTATATGATGGTTCGGTGATTAAAAATAATTTCCCGGATAAAATAAAATTAACCAAGCGTGAAGAAGAGGTAATGTTTTTATTGGCAAATGGGTTAAATCAGGAGCAAATTGCTCATACGTTACAAACGAGTAGAAGCACTATTGCAACTATAATTGCTACGAAATTATGTGTTAAATTTAATATACCTGGATCAAATACCGGTTATTTGACTAAACTTGCCATGGAGCGCGGCTATTTTCAATATATTCCCTCATCATTGTTTAAACCTTTTGTTGTACCAATGATTAAAGATTAATATTTGGTTACACTTTCACGAATCTTTCTAGATTATTTAAGCCATGGGAATAGATAGTTTATCTATTCCCATGGCTTTTTATGGCCTGAAGCTCAAGATTAAGATTTAACTGTATGAATTATATCATTATAATACAGTTGTTTATATTGTATATTAGGTGCATTTTGGTGTCTGAAATAAAATTTATTAGACGATTTTGTCTATAGTTATGTTTTTTTGAAAAGCCTACAATGTAGTTATGAGATGAAATCAACCGAATAACTTTAAAAAGGTCTAAAAATGAAAACAAATAAACTAAAACAATTAACCTGTATTTTAGCTGGTAGCTTGATTTTATCAGCTTGTAATAATAATGTAGGCGGCAGTTCAAATAATAATCTAAATAATACTCAAGCTGTTATGAGTCAAGTTACCGCTACTAGCGTGACACCTGAAGCAGGAACTAAACAAACGAATTATATTCGTGAATCAATTATTGATTCATTTGCGGGTAATTTTTTTGCTTTTCCTGGCAACTTTGGTTTTAATCTTTTATCGGGTTGGCTTGGTGGATTAATTTTTCAAGATGATAGCCAGCAACAGATTTTTAATGGCTTGAAAGATATTCAGAGTAAACTTGTAGAAATGGATAAAAAGCTTGAACAATCACTTAATTTAAGCAATGATATACTTCAGATGCTAGGAGAATTTTACCATACTCAGATTGGCGATAACCTCTGGCAGACGTTGCAACAACCACAACAAGCTGCCAATTTTATACAAACTCATTATGCGAGTTATACGAATGCACTAGTGTTTGGTGTTGGTGATATTAAAGCTGATGAACTTGATACTTTGTATAAATATGCTTCTGAACAGTGTAAAGATAAACAAATTTTTGATGTTATTGGTGCACGTAATAATTTGCAATCAAAGCAAGCCAATAGTCTGACACAGAATAACATTAGCCTCTTATTTAATGAATTTGTAACTGAGTATGCTAGTCCTATTGGTGGTGGAGCTGGTGAGTTTTATAATCTACTTAAAAATCGGAAACAAAACTACATCAATGCGTTGTTTGCAGAAGTTCCTTATGGTGATTTTATGAGTAAGATAGATTATTACAACTATCAAAACATGTTATATAAAAATACTTTGACTGGTGCTTATCAAAAATTATATAACATGCAATTGGCTCAATTAGCCTATAAATATGCTTGTGGTGCAGATGTTGAAATAAACTCTCCTCGCTTAGATAAAAATTGGCAGGGTAAAGCTGGATTTAATGAAGCTGCCAAAGCATTAAATATTCAATATAATAAAACCTATCAACAATTAGAACAAAATCTTGAATTTGGATTCGCATCAATTACTAACGAGGATTTATATTCCCGAGTAAATAATTTGTTTAATACCGAGTTATTAGATAAAAGTGCTTTTGGTTCAAATAGGTTGGCGACAGGTCAATGCTCTATTACTGGTCTAGTTTTTGAAAAATTGGATAATGGGCATGGTATTTTACGTTTGACCGCTAAATGTATGCTCGAGCAAAATTCTGATAAAACAGCCAAATTTACTACGGTTCATCAGGATGTTCCATATAAATATGAGGGAAGTAGAATCACTGGAACACCCTATAATCACTTGCGTTTTGATGCGAATTATACGAACGAATTAGTATTTACCAATCGCAATAAAGATAGCTTTAATTCCGATGATATTAAAGTTCTCACTACGAATAATGAGATCTCCAATTCATGGTCATTCACTGATGTAGCAAATGTTAATCGTATGGCAGATAGTTGGACAGACACTTATGAGAATTGGATCACTAAATTTTATTGGAGTGCGGCACAAATTGACTTATCCGATGATGTTAGCGTCTTTTCAGAGAGATATCTTGCTGGTTATAATGCTTTAGGTGACGATGCAAGACGAATTTTGCCACCTTTTGGGTATGGTCTTGACACAAGCGGGTATAGTTCATTATTACAATACCCAGGTTTTTCTAGTCACAATTTAGATGATAGTCCTAAAGGGTGGTACTCACAATGGCATTTATTGTCTTATAATGGTAAACAAGCTTTATTGAAAGTTGAGTTTCTTAATTCTTCAACTGAGAGACAATGGGTTGGGGTTGGTTGCATGAACACTTTTGCCGATCAATCATGCCATCGTGAGGGTAATAATACTTTAGTTTGGGAAGACGGTACAAAATTAACGTTAAATGGAAAAATGTCGGAAATTCCAAGTATTAGTCGTAATAATAATTGGCAACAATTATCTGGTAAATGGTCAATTATTGGCAGTGCGCCAACAAATTATGAAGTGCTACCTAAAAAATAAGTAGATTCCTATATCTAAATAGAGGGTTAGTGGTAGGTATGAGAGATCATCTACTACTAATAATTTCAAGAATTTATGGATTTGACAATCAAAGCGGATTGCTTGTAATCGATTTTAATATTATAGTATAGAGGTTATCACTTGTATAATCGAATGTGTAATTGTCAATTCATAATTCTGTATTGCGTAGTAAATATTCTTGGTTTTTAGGTTTGAATAAGGTTTAATTGATTTATTAAAACTCTCATGGATTACATGGGAGTTTATTTTTACCCATTAATTTCAAAAATTTAGTCGGAAACTATTTTAGTTATATTTGTGATTTTATCTGCTAATGGATGCACAATTAATGTGCATTGATAGCTCTATATTTTACAATTTTAGACTGTTACAATCTCGTTCTTAGTTTATAGATTTGCCAATTTTAGATTGGTAGTAAACATTTTATATGGAGAGATAAATGCAAAAACCTAATTTATATAAGTCACTTAGCACATCTGTGCTTGCAACATTAATTTTGACGGCTTGTAATTCTGGAACTAATGGCCCTAGTTCAGGAAGTAGTACCAACACACTTGGTTCAACACAGGCAAGTAATCTTGCTTTGAATGCAGGTCAATCATTAGCGCTTGCAAATAACAAGACTAGCGTTGATTTAACCTATACCAATAATAGTAAATTTACATTTCATTGTACCGCACATAAAGATACTTCAAGTAAAACCAGTACTGGACAAAATTCATTTACGCAAGATATTGGACCGAGCATTGTAGATTATTTAGCATTTTCAACTAATTTTAGTACTGATAGTTATGGCACATTAACTTGCAGTAACGCAACAGATGCTGGTAATCCATGGGGATTCAAAATCAGTTCATCAGCACCGCAAGTAAATACGGTGACACTAGATTTAAACACTCTTGCCGGTAATTCAACTCAGGTTAGTTGTACTGATCCTAAAACTGGTACGGCGATTAGTAAAAACTTGAGTAGCGCACAACGTTCGATTGATTGTCGTGCTGGTACTTATGTATATAGTGATAATCGTGCAAACCCAACTGATGGAATTGCAATCAACTTGACATCGACAATTTTGCCAGTAATGCCAGTGCCAGAAATAATCGCTAACCGGCCTGTAATTGCCAATAATAAAACCAATATTGTGTTGGGAGTTGCCAATAACGTTGGTAATGGTGAAGTGTTTACATGTAGTGCGAATTCAGTACAAAGTCAACCTAACGGAGGCTTGAGCACGCAGTCGTGGAAATTAACCAGCTCTGGTACGTATCCTGGAGTGTCATACTATCAAAATTTTAGTCCAGATGTTTATGGAGTATTGAGCTGTGCGAATAATAGTGATAGTGTTAATAAATGGGGCTTAAAAATTAATACAAACAATACTCAAACCGTTACAATTTCATTAGATAAAACTACGGTTGCAAATTATAGTACTAACGTTGCTTGTTTATCTGGTAATGGTAGTAAAATCAGCCAAACTTTAAATTCTGATAATAGTTCAATTACTTGCCGTGCACAAAATTGGTTGTATACAACTTCGACTGATCCAGTAGGTGATATTCGTGCAGACATGGTATCGGTTACTTTATCACCATTAAATAATATTCAGCCAGAACCTGTAGTTGTTCCAACACCAACGCCTAGTCCATCACCAACTGTTATACCTGTGCCAGGATCTGCTGAATTTAGTATGCCAAATCCGATTCCAGCTGGTGTGGTTAGTACTTCGTTAAGTGATGTTTATTCAAATGCTTTAGTTGGTTTTGATAATAATACTGGTGAGAGTATTAAATGTACAACTCCGAGTAAAAACTCTAATTTAAACGGTGTTTGGTCGACTGTTGCAGGTTTAAATTTAGCTATTGGATCTGATCCAGTTTATACGCCATACAGCTCATCAAATCAAAGTGATATGACTTGTTCCAATAATAATACTAATAAATGGGGTGTTACTCTTGAGTCGAATGGTGGTCGTAGTAATTTAGTAAGTCTTAATGCTGATAGCAAAGCTAACTATACGACAAGTGTTAGTTGTGTTTCTAATGCAACCAATGCTACGATTACCCAAGTATTAAAACCAGGTGTTGTGGTGAATTGTCGAGCTGCGAAATATATGTACAGTGACGGGGTTGAACGCTCAGATCCAATTGCAATTATGATTAACAAATAATTCATTAAATCCTTCAATTATAGCTGACAGTGTTGTGGTGCTAAAAACTCCATCAAAACTGTCAGTTTTTGTTTTTAGCATTACTGCGTACTGAAATTATCATTAATTTCTTTTCTTCATTTTTGCATTATTGAGTTTTTGGTTAAGATATTTACACGAACCATGTCAATATATGAAATCTCGAAATTCTTTACATTAACATAGTTTAAGCATTGTTTTTACAAGCTTTGAGCTATGTTTTTTCTAATTCATAACGGTTAATTTTATAGTTTCTCGAGTTTTATAGATTATGGCATACTACGCTAGCTCTGTTTTGTTTGTATACATTTAGTATGCAGATTAATTTGGTTAATGTTGCTATAATTGATTTTTATCGTGGGCTATCCATTTTTATGGGTTTTTGATTAATTTAACTAAATGTAAAATCATATCTTATGGTCACGGAAGTTGGTGGAAGTTAATTATTGGTTAATGAGACTCTACAAGAATAATGGAGCAATATTTTTTAATGATATTTTATAAGGATGATAAATGAAACAATCATTACTAATTTTTTTAGCTGGGTTTATTTTGGTTGGATGCAATGATCAAGCGACTCAGGTGGTATCAGATCCAGTAGCTTGTGCTACTATTAATAAAGGTATGGATATGATCAATAAGCGGGCTATTACTGATAGCATAGATACATATTATGCTGCGCTTAGAGGAGATAGCACTTTGGTTGATATTTGTATTAATGCAGGAAGAGTTAAGATGGCATATGAGCGAGTGAAAGATTTTGATAACGTTAGGATGTGGGAGAAGACTGAGAAAGTAGACTGCGTGCATGCTGGGTTATAGTTTGTGATCATTAATACAGATTAAGTTCTTTTATTTCGCTTCTATAATGAGGTATTTTTATGACTGATTTACCAAAAGTTAATTTTATTGTCGATAATTTAATAAATGCTGTGAAAATTAATATGCTGTTATTTAAACAGTATAAGAATAATTTATTTAGGAAAAACTATGTAAAATGAATTACTTATTGCGCGATTAACAATGACGACATTTGTAAATAATCTTTTGGCATTAAAGTATAAATAAGCAAAAGCTAAGTAGTTTAAAATAATCCAAGAAACACTTAGTAATCATGTTACCCATGTTTTCTTTAATGAAATGTCTCAGGATGAAGTATTATTTTTAGATTTACAAATGATGAGAAATCTGGATTACATTAATAGCAGGGAGTTTTATTTAGCTAATTGTCCTCCATAAATTAAACCAAACTGGTGGCATAATTCCTTTAGTTATGATGCGCATCTTATTAGAATGAAGTTTTGTTCTGTGAGTAGGTTACACTTCAACATAAAAAATTCTCTTTGCAGCAAAACTATTGCCATTTTCTCTGGTACAAGCTTGTGGTTGGTAGTTAGTTTAGATTGTCAGTTTTTATCTTAAAAATTGCCATGATGCTTTAGTGGTGCACTCAGTAATTGGTTATAATGAAATAAAGTCTGGAGTTGCCTCAATTAAATAATAATCTTTGAGCATTGCACTTAGGATTGACTCAGGTATGGTTTCAATTTGCTTGCTTTCAATTGCTTTTATCACGGCATCATCGATAGTTGTAGTATTTAATTTTTGGTAAATTCGCTGACTAACTGTTGTTCTGACCGTATTATAATTGGTATTCCTTATTCCTAATTTTGATTGGAGAGAAGAGATTTGCTTATTAGATTTATTCAGTGCCGCAAAAAAGAGAATTTCTTTTTCTAATGTTGATAATTTGTTATCTGCATCAGCTGGAGTAATATCTGAGTTTTCCTCTTGATCAGTATGGTTTAATAGTTTATTTATCAGTGAGATGTCATTTAAGGCTATATTTTTAAAGGTGCAACATATTCCAATTAGCTGGTTGCCATGAAATATTGGTGTATCATAGACTTGAAATAATTCCAAAGACCCTAAAGATGCTCGCTTAAAAATCATAAGCCATTTAGAGGTCATTTTTTTAAGTCTAAAAGGCTTAGCATCATTGCCAAATTCTGTGGAAAATTCAGCCAGATGATGTTTAGTTTCTTTGGGAGTTTGACCTAATGCGTGACTTTTATCGGACATCTCACTGGAGTAGGCAAGAACTTTGTAGCTCGGGTATTCTATTATAACGGTTAATTGATTTCTTAGCAGTATTTTTAATATTTTTTGTGCGTATTCGTGTTTAATAATTTCTTGTAGCATGGTGCCTTGATAATATTAATTAATAAGAGGGCTATTTTACATGAATTTATATTTAATGTTGTATAGATATAGTAGTCGCGTGTATTTTAAATATCGATAGATAGCTTATTTTTGTAGTAATTTTATGGTTTTGGATATTATGATGCAATTCATTTGCTGATGGTTTAAATTAAAAACTATTGTAACCAACATTTGATGAATCACTTCGAATAGATAACTTATTTGTAGTGTTTGTAAATTCAATTGATTGGATAGAACCCACCATGTAAACCAAAAGGTAGCATATGTGGTAATTGAATTCGAGAAATTTCATTAAATGACGTTGCATCTAGTATAAGTATAAATGAAGATTTATTTGCAAGGTTACTTACTATTGAAATTAGTATTCCATCATCCTCATTTTGTGCATTTGGTTTGGCGACAAATGCTGGTTCGCCTGAGTAGCAATTTTCCTCGTGCCAATATTTGACTGTAGTTACATTTGCCAAGTCAACTTTAATGAGTGAATTTAATTCGGTATCCGTGTTTTTTAGCGCGGATACACCATAAAAATAATTATACGATTTTTGTGCATAAAGATTATTGATGCAAGTAAATTCGAGTGGGTTCAGAGAGTATGTCTGCTTCTGGTAGGTATTAGTTGCCAAGTCTAGAGTATAACGATTGAGTTGTGGTAAAGCATAATCATAGTCTGCAGCTTGTTTAAAATAGAATGATTGAATAATATCTGCATTTGGGTAAGTAATTAGGTCTAAATGAATTTGGTTATTTTCTTCAAAAGAATTCACTAGATGGAAACAGAAAAAATTATCGGTGGTAATTTTTGCAACAATCTTACCTTGTTTATCAATGACACTAAAATCAACGCCAGCAATAGTCCATTCATGATTTTCTATAAATGGTCGATTAGTGAAGAACATTTTTTTTAGATTTAACTTTAACGGGTTTTCGTAAAGAATAAAGAAATTTTCAGTTTTCGCAAAGCTGTGAGTATAAGAGATGGATTGGCTTGGGATTTTAGCTATTATTTGGCGAGTGTTGCTGGAAATATCAGTTTGATACAAATTATAAGATGAAATACGCCCAAATTCAATTCCTAGGTTGTAGAGCTTGCCTTGTTTTTCATCTACAATTGGGTGTGCCAAATTAATTGCAAATTTAACTTTATCGGGGTAATTATGTCTTCCGATGATAGATAAAGTATTAGAATCAATCAAGGCATGATTATCGGTTTCGGTCATCGCGAGTAATGATCTGCCGTATTGAATGACGTTCACATTGTTATTATCGGTTACCTGACCTCGTAACAGATTGAATATATGTTTTAATAATGATTGTTTTTGTGATGTTGCAAATTCATCATAGTTAATTTTACCTTTTCCGCGAAGTGCTGTATAGGCTTTACTATGTGGGAATTTACTCATGTAACTGGCTTTACCTTGGTTGAACGTAATTTTATGAAGCATTGCCATGCCATCAAACCAATGATTTAATTGAGTGCTTGAGGAGTTAAACAAGCTTGGACCATTGCGAATAAACGCACCATTTAGCCATTCTGGTATTGGTGATTCAGGAGCTAATTCAATTAATTCTGTTTCAGTGAGATCATTAAAAAATAATTGCTTTGGAAAAATCATTTTTTGGCACCTCTTTTATCGATTTAACTATTATTTAAGAGCGTATTTTGTAAATTAATGTCGAGTGTAATTATCAAAATTTGCCCACATTTTTGGAGTTAGGCTTACTTCCAAATCAATGGACACGAGCTCAGCATCCATATTGGGGTTATGTTCATAAATTTCTTCGACCAAGATTTGCATGAGTTCATCGATTTGTTGTTGAATTTTATTTGATTCATCAATTGGTACTGTAGCGCTTATTTCATTGCCAATTACAACGCTTAAAACTAATTTCAATTTGAAACCGTATAGCTCGGAGTAGTCAGCACTGATTTGTTCAGTTCGCAAAATTAACATTCCATCAGCAATTATATCTAGGACCTTATTGATTAATGGCGTTACATTGAGTGTCTGAACAGGCATATTAAATCTTTATTTTTAAAAGTTAGAGTAGTGATATTATACATTATTTTAACTTGAATTAACTCTGGCGACGTTAAATTTTCTATATTTATCGAGGATTTGGCGGTAATAGATGGTATTTAAATTTGTAATGTGTATAAGTACGCTACTTTTGTATTTTGGTCGTAGTTGAGTGTAAGAGCTAATTATAAGTTTTTATGAGATGAATTAGTTCACGGAGAATTGTTTATTATTTTGGAGTGGCTATAGTAAAATCGGCAGTATTGTTTCTTATGGTATTCATATGTTAAATTCTAATAAAATTCTCCTTATCCTACTGGTTTTTATGATTACAGTTATGGGATACTATAATTCGTTGGCATTTTATAAAATCATGAGTCAAGTTTTTAGTCAAGCAAACCATAAAACTAATTTAATTTTATCTATATCTTTTATTAATGCACTACATTTTTTCTTTCGCCCACTTGGTGGTTGGTTTTTTAATAAGCTTCAATTAAAGAGCAAGAATCTTATTTTGCCGCATACGGTTCTTTTTTATGCTGTCTATAATTTAGCTATAGTAAATTTAGTTGACTGGTTTAGTTTTAAATTCGCAACGGCACTTTTGTTAGCTAACTTTATATTAGTTGGTTGTATTTTGGGTGGGGTATTTCCACAAATAATTTTGAGCCTTTTAAATCAAAAACAACCTAATACCACCCGCAAAGTAATTTTAGGTAATTTGTATTTTATTACTATTTTTACCGCGAGTATTTTGGCTAAGTTTAGCCTAATGATACATAACACGTTAAATAATATCTGGTTTTTCAAAGTTATGCCACTTGGATTTGTTGTTTTGGCGACATGGCTATTCTTTGCCAAATCATTGTGGGTTAATTTTAAGTTGGAAGGTATCTCAATTAACTTAGGACAATCTTGGCGTAATACATTACGTGAGCATTGGTTGGTAATTGTACGGTTTACGTGTTTCTTGACCTTTATTACAAGCTTAAATGCATTCTTCACCACAGCTATGCCATTTTATTTACAACATTATTTACACTATCCAGAAAAAGAGGTTTTGCTGTTACAAATTTCATTGTTTATTTGCGGTATTTTGGGCTTAGTTGTGGGGGGGATTTATCATGATAAACTTGGGAAGAGATTGCATCTGACGATGGGGGTGTTAATTAAGATAATGCTATATTTTTTATTTAAGTCTTATGTAAGTAATAACATCTATATTATTGGAGTTTTAGAGTCTTTGTGTATGTTTGGTTTGGGTCTGATGATGTCAAAAATTCTAAATCTAATTTATAGTATTTTTCCAGCGATGTATAAATTAAGTGGAGTTACACTTATTTATGATTTTTCATTTGGGTTATTTTCTGGGTTGTCAGTTTATTTCTCTACATATTTAATCAATCAATTCAATAATTTATATATTCCATCTTTAGTTATTGTGGTTTTTAGTTATCTATCATTAATTAGTCTATGGTTTACACCGAAGAGTGATTTCTTTCGTTATGATAAGTAAATGTTACAATTACGGCTTGTTTTACTAGGATACAGATAGCTAGATGAAGTTACAGCAAATAAAATTAGCCGGGTTTAAATCATTTGTCGATAATACTAATATTGAAGTACATGGTCAACTAGTCGGGATTGTGGGTCCAAATGGTTGTGGTAAATCAAACGTAATTGATGCTGTGCGCTGGGTGCTGGGTGAATCATCTGCAAAGCAATTGCGTGGTGAATCCATGGCGGATGTTATTTTCAACGGTTCAATTAAGCGTAAACCAATTTCACGTGCAACTGTCGAACTGGTTTTTGATAATACGGCCAAGTCATTCCATGGGCTTTGGAATAACTATAACGAAATTTCAATTAAGCGCCTAATTTCACGTCAAGGCGAATCAAATTATTACATCAATAATCAACAAGTGCGCCGTAAAGATATCACCGAGTTATTTTTGGGAACTGGAGTTGGTACCAAGGGTTACGCGGTAATTGAGCAGGGAATGATATCGAAGATTATCGAATCCAAACCTGAGGATATGCGCTTATTTGTTGAAGAAGCTGCCGGTGTTTCCAAATACCGTGAACGACGTAAAGAAACTTTGCAGCGTTTGAGTGATACGCATGAAAATTTGCAACGCTTGGAAGATATTCATGGTGAGTTGATCAAACAGCTTGGGACGTTACATGAACAGGCGCAAGTTGCTGAGCTTCATCAACGCTTGACGAGTGAATTAAAGCATCAACAAACATTAAGTTTAGCGATTAAGGTTACCGATGCAAATAAAATTTTGGGTGAGGCCAATCAATTCATTGCTCATTGCGAAGAAGAGTTGCGAGTTTTAGGCTATCAATTAGAAGAAACCAGCTTGAGTTTGACTGCGGAACAGGATAAAAAATCTGAACGTGAGCAAATATTGCAAAATTTGATGCAGCAATTCAATGAGTATCGGACTAATTTGGCGCTAGTGGAAGAACGCTTTAAACATTATAGCAATTTGCTGAAACGTTTTGAAACTGAGTCGGTGGATTTGGCAACTAAGGAGCGTAATTTAGAGCAAGATATTAGTGAGCTTACTTTGCAAGGTGAAACTATTGCTGAACAAATTGAGGATAATCAATTTACCTTGAGTGAGCAAACTTTAGCCCGGGAAGAGTTGCAATTACAAGTTGATGATAAGCACGATGCTTATAGTAAAGTTGCGGCTTTGCTTGCCAGTCGTCAAGATATATTAAGTAGTTCTAAGCATGATTTGGCGCTATTACAAAATAGTCTAAATCACAAACGTCAGCAACAAAATAATTTAAGTACACGCTTGGCCAGATTGACGCAAGAAGCGCAAAGCTTGGATTTTGATCAAAACTATCATTTTATAAAAGAAGAAATTGAGCTTGTTGAAGAAGAGTTAATTGCAACTGATTTAGCACACGAAGATAAAACGCTAAAAATGGAAAAATTGGAAGTTAATCTTGCCGATTTGCAGCAAGAAGTGAATTTAAATCACACCCAATACGCCGCAAGTTCCGCGACTATTCAAACACTTGAGCAATTATTGGCGAACTCTAGTAGTAATGATGAAATTGCATCTTGTTTACCAGATACTGAGTTAAGTGAAATTTGGCAACATTTACAAGTAACTGAGGGTTATGAGTCAGCTGTGGAAGTTGCTTTGGCAAATGTGCTAAATGCTAAGCTAATTCATAGTCTTGATCAATTAAAGCAATTGCCAACTTCAGAACTCGTGCTATGGTTAGCCAATACTACTCCAAGTTATGCGACTAAAGGTAGTTTGAGTGAGTTTGTCCAAATTCAACATTCAGATTTGAATGGTTTGTATAATTATTTGAATGCTTATTGTTTGATTGGTGATCTAGAGAAGCACCATGAACTTGAGATTGGTAAATTTGGTGTCACGCGAGAAGGACATTTGGCTACTCGTGACTATATAATTTATCATGCTACTAGTGGTGGCAATAATTTATTGCAGCATCAACAACAGTTACAACAAGAATTAGTTCTGCGTGATGAGCTGCAATTAGCCAGTGAGAGTTTAGATGAGAAGTTAGCTGCGCAACAAGTAATTCAGCAAAATTTACGCAATGATATAAGCAGTCTTGCTGCGAAATATAAACGCTTACAACATAAGCAACATGAATTGCAGTTGGAGTTCACCAAACAAGAGCAAATTTATTTGCAAAATCAACGCCATCAGGAACGCGTTGCACAAGAGTCAAGTTTGCTTCAGCAAGAGTTAGCGCATTTAACTAGTGATATTGAAAGTTTAGCAATTCAATACGAAGACCAGCAAATTAGCCTTGAAGATTTGCAGGTTGCCAGTCAAGATGTGGAGTTAGAAAAGTTAGAGCGTGAAACTTCATGGCAGTTGGCAAAGAATAAACTTCATGAAGCTGATACTCAAGCCAATAAAATGATTATGGATAATCAATTGTTTCAGCAGCAACGACAGAATACTTTGAACTTGGTGGAAGAAAAACGCCTACAATTAAGCGCTGCACGACAAAAACTTGGTGAGCTATCTTCAGAGCGTGAAACTTTTAATAGCAATGATCAAGCGCAAGAAATTATTCAATTGCAGCAGCAAATCGGTGAAATTGCTAAGCAAATGCAAAGTGTGCAAGAAGCGATTGATGAATTGGCAAACAAAATTATCATCTTGAAAAATAAGGCTGCATCCTTAAATAGTAATTATCAGCGTAATTTAGAAAAGATTAATCAAACCAAATTTAAACAGCAAGAGCAGAACATTTTATTGTCGACGTATCAAGAAAATTTGGCTGGATTAGATTTAAGTTCGGCACAATTAGAATTATTATTAGAACAAAATCAATTAAGTTTATCTGAATTAATTGCAAATTGTCAGAGTCTTGATACGCAAATTGCTGAGTTGGGTTTAGTTAATCTGAAAGCAATTGAGGATTTGGCTGCCGCTAATGGTAAAGAGCAGGAGTTGCTTGGACAAATTGATGATCTAAAAAATGCTACTGCAACATTACAGGAAGCAATTGAGCATATTGATGGCGAAACTCGCAAATTATTGCAAACCACGTTTGATCAGCTTAACGATGCTATTGTGGTATATTTTAGAACTTTATTTGGTGGCGGGAACGCACGTTTAGCATTGACCGATAAAGATATTTTGGTTGCTGGAATTCAGATTTATGCTGAACCACCTGGTAAGAAAAACTCAACCATTCATTTACTTTCTGGTGGTGAAAAAGCTTTAGCCGCGATGAGTTTTATTTTTGCATTATTTAGTTTAAATCCTGCACCATTTTGTTTATTAGATGAAGTTGATGCTCCGCTTGATGATGCCAATACGCAGCGTTTTTGTAATTTGGTGCAAGAGTTATCTAATAAGACGCAGTTTGTGTATATTTCACATAATCGTTTGGCAATGGAAATGGCGGATCAACTGGTTGGGGTAACCATGCAAGAAAAAGGTGTTTCAACAGTTGTGAGTGTAAATTTAGTTGAGGCAGTACAACATGCACAACAAGCAACAGAATAGTTAGTTTTACGAAAAAGGATTTTAAGAAGAATGAATATCGAATTGAATGAAAATTTTAAAGGTAAGTGTTTAGTGTCCATGCCAAATATTGGTGGTGATATTTTTCATCAAAGTGTAATTTATATTACCGAACACAGTACGATTAGTGGTGCAATTGGTGTGATTATTAATAAAACGCTGGGGGATGAACAAAAGAAATTGGCAAATTTTGAATTTCAGCATTATCCCAAAGAGTGGAGAAATGTGCCTATGAATTTAGGTGGTCCAGTAAAATTAGACTCGGGATTTTTGTTGCACGTTAGTGATGATAGTTCAAAACTTGTTTTAACTGGTAGCCAGAAAAAAATTCGCCAGTTAGCTCAAGAAGATGGTACTACACCATTAATGTTAACTGCTGGGTTTTGTTTGTGGGAAACACTACAGTTAGAAAATGAAGTTCGTTTTAATAACTGGTTGGTTTTAGATGATTCTGCGCGTCACTTGCTTTCAATTACTGATCCCAAAAACCGCTATGCTGAGGCATTACGCTTGGCTGGTGTAACTAATTTGGCAACTTTTGATTTTCGTGGCGCAGGCAATGCCTGAGGCAATTACAATTCTTGCATTTGATTATGGTGAAGCTCGAGTTGGTGTTGCGATGGGTAATAGCGCATTGCAAATTCCACACCCAATTGCAACAATAATTGCCGAAGGAATGTGGCCTAAGATTGATCAAATTAATGAGTTAGTCACTAAATGGCAGCCAAAATTGTTAGTCGTTGGCTGTCCACACATCGCTGATAACCTACAAAAAATCCAATTAGTCAATACGATTAATAATTTTGTAAAACGTCTTGAGCGCAAATTTGCTGTACCAGTAGTTATAATTAACGAAGATTTTAGTTCAGCACATGCCGCCTCGCTTTTGAATGAGCAGGGTGTTCACGGGCGTGAACAAAAGGGCAAGCTTGATCAATTGGCTGCCTGTAGTATTCTACAAACTTATTTTAGTTCTGATTCCGTACTTGTTCGCAGCTAGTTACACCTGATTTGGTTCTTTGTTCATCACAACTCCATATTATTTTTAGTATTAGATTGATTTTGGTCAGATGTTGTAATATTAACTTGTCTTTGATGACAAAAATATGTTGTAAGATTCTCAATTTAAAATTTGTATTTGATCTATAAGTATTTTATGTGGGTATTAATTTATAATTTATCTGTGTTATATTCAATAAGTCTTAACCTTGTTAGTGTTAACTTGTGATGATTATTAAATTTGAGATACGAGTTTTGGGCAGTTTTATTCTTAATAAAGATGAATAAAGAATGATCCATCTTTATTAAGAATTAGAGAGTGATTAGATTGAGCTACACTTAGTTAATGTGATACTACCATCATGATTTACTTTGCAATCAACCACTTTATGTGAATGGTCGTCCATGAAGACTACGTCTGTTTTTTTATCTTCAAATTTTTTACAATGCATTTCTTTTAGCTGATCTTTTTGGATCCCATCATTAATATGTTGTCCTGTACATTCCATTTTAGTGCTATCAAATGTAACTACTTTAGTTTGTTCTGCAAAAGTAGGTGTCATAATTGTAAGCGCAGAAAGTGTGATTAATAATTTTTTCATTGAATGCCCTTAATAAGTTTGATCTTAGTTGCTTTGATGCAATAGACTTTTTATAGTAAATTGCTTTAGTATGTTTTATAGAAAAAGCTCGCTTTTGTAAAAAAGCAAGCTTTTTGTTAGTCTTTCTAACAATGGCTTAGAATAAGTAACCAACTTTAGCTGTAACGATACTAAGGTTATCGGTATTGTTATTATTGTTAGCATTATTATTGAAGTTAGCTGTGTAACTATAGTCAAGACCTAACATAACTGTTTTGCTGATATCATATTGAATACCAGGAGTTACAGAGAAAGCGAAAATTTGTTGGCTATTGCCATTTGTACTAGTTTGAGTTCCGTATAAATTCATATCCAAAGCTAATTTAAGAGAATTTAATAGACGATACTCTGGTTTTACACCCAAACCATATATATAGTTTGTAGCATCTGCGCCGTTAGCAAACGTTACAGATTGAGTTGAGAAGTTAAGATGAGGAACAACTTGGAAACCTTGGTTTTCATCGCCAAAGAATTGGAATGCATAACCAACTGCAAAACCTAAGTTAGAACTATTGTTACCATTGTTATCGCCAGCAACTGCATTTGCGTTTAACCAAACATTATTTTTAGATTGGAAAGTACCACCAACACCCCATTGACTTAAGTCAGTAGCTGGTTGAGCGCCATTATTACCAGTGTATTGGTATTGAGCGTATAAATTGTTATTGAAGTCTTGGAATGAGTCCGCAGCAGCAACTGAAGCTAAACCACTGATGATTGATGCTAGTAATAATTTTTTCATGAGATTTCCCTTTTTAATAATTTTAAATGAGTTATTTACTCGAAAAGTATTTCCTCAAATCCATGACGTTATTCTAGCGTTTTATAATATTTTGGTCAATTCAATTACCTTGAATGAGCACCTTCGATGAGCTTTATTTGTGACTGTGCTGTGTAACATATTGTTATGGGTGGTGATTTTCTGGTGTTGCTAAATGTTGCGATCTTGTGACTAATAGTGTGTTGTTGCACCGGTTTAGCGGGGTGATATGGTTTAAATGTGTCCATTCAAGTTTTGAGGCCATGGGCTTTAGCTATTAAGTGTGTTATCACCATGTCGATTATATTAGTGTTTATATGAAGTCTATTTATAAATTATTCTTGTTTCAATATTTTTTGGTATCCGAGCTAGATAATAAATCTACCTAAGCTTAAGTTGAATGCGCAATAGATAAATTGTCTATGGTGATTTATGACTCATCAGGCTACAATGATACCTTAGTAAAGGTTTCAAAGATTAGTTAAAGTTAAATATTTTAGGAGTTAAGATTATGATTACCAAATCCCCAGTTCGTGTAGCAATTACTGGTGCAGCTGGACAAATTAGTTATAGTTTATTATTTCGGATTGCCAGTGGTGACATGTTGGGTAAAGATCAACCAGTGATTTTACAATTATTAGAGATTGATGCTGCCATGGGTGCATTAAATGGTGTGATGATGGAATTAGATGATTGTGCTTTTCCATTGGTGCATGGCATTACGGCGAGTAGCGATCCAATGGTTGCCTTTAAAGATGCGGATTATGCTTTGCTGGTTGGCTCACGTCCACGGAGTAAAGGAATGGAGCGTAAAGATTTATTGGAAGTAAATGGTTCAATTTTTATTGCTCAGGGTAAAGCTTTGGCTGCAGTTGCAAATAAGCAAGTTAAAGTTTTGGTGGTTGGTAATCCAGCTAACACTAATGCGTTAATTTTATCTAAAAATGCTCAAGGTTTAAATCCACGTAATATTACTTCGATGATGCGCTTAGATCATAATCGTGCCATGAGCCAACTAGCTACTAAAGTCGGAAGTCACTCGACGAAAGTTAAAGATGTTGTGGCTTGGGGTAATCATTCTTCGACACAATATCCAGATATTTTTAACGCGACAGTTGATGGTAAAAAAGCTAGTGCCTTAGTTGATGAAAATTGGTTGGTAAACAATTTTATCCCAACGGTACAAAAACGTGGAGCGGCAATTATTGAAGCGCGTGGTTTATCATCTGCTTCCTCTGCAGCGAATGCGGCAATTGATCATATGCGCAGTTGGGTGTTTGGTACAGCTGATGGTGAAGTAGTTACAATGGGTGTTCCATCTGATGGTAGCTATGGAATCCCTGAAGGGGTTATGTTTGGTTACCCATGCACTTGTAAAGATGGTGAATATACGATAGTTAAAGATTATGTGATTAGTGATTTTAGCCGCAAGTATATTGACATTACCTATCAAGAATTATGTGAAGAGCGTGCAACTATTCAACATCTTTTAGGTTAAATTAAATACTAGATTTAGATTGATGAATGTACAGCATAAATTATGCTGAATTTGATCTAATATAAAAAGAAGAAAATCCTAAGTTTTTAAAGCTTAGGATTTTCTACAGAAGACGAATAAAATAACTTACTTTCTTGAAAAGTAATTTGTAAATTACTTCAATGAATTTTATTGCATGCCAGAATATTTAATTAAAGCTTCAATTTGTGGCTCACGTCCCATCAATGTTTTAAAATTTTCCATCATTGGGCGTAGGCTACCTTGGCTTAAGATAGTCTTGTAGAATTTATCACCTAGTTCAGTCAATTCAGTACCTGATTTACCATCAAACTGGCTAAATACATCACAAGCTAAAACCTCAGCCCATTTGTAACTATAGTAACCAGCTGCGTATCCGCCAGCGAAAATATGCCCAAAGCTATTAGCAAAGCGATTATATTCTGGTGGTGTAATTACCGCAATTTCTTGGCGAACTTGATTTAAAAGCTGTAGATAATCAGCAGTGTGTGCATTATACTCATCATGTAATTTTAAATCAAAAATTGAAAATTCAAGTTGTCGTAACATTTGTAAACCAGATTGATAGTGGCGTGATGCTAGAACTTTTGCAAATAATTCTTCAGGTAATTCAACACCAGTTTCAACATGTGCGGTTATGGTACGTAAAATTGCGTAATCCCAAGCAAAATATTCCATAAATTGCGATGGTAGTTCAACTGCATCCCATTCAACTCCATTAATTCCAGCAATTGCTGAATTATCAATAGTCGTCAGTAAATGATGTAAGCCATGACCCATTTCATGGAATAAAGTTTGCACGTCATCAAAGCTTAATAAACTTGGTTTATTACCGATTGGCTTGGTGAAGTTGCAAATAATATATGCAATTGGTAACCGAGGCTCACCATTATCCATGCTGCGATTTTGAGCTGAATTCATCCATGCGCCAGATTGCTTTCCTTCGCGAGCGTACAGATCAAAATAAATATGCCCAATTAATTTACCATGTTGTATGACGTCATAGGTAGTTACATCAGGATGCCAACTCGGCATATTTTGATTGCTGATAAATTCAACTTGATAAAGTTGTTTAATTAGAGCAAATAAACCAGTAAAAACTTTCGGTAATTGGAAGTATTGTTTGAGTTCATTGCTTGAATAGCTATACTTTTGCTCTTGCAATTTTTCACTATAATAAGCAATATCCCAAGCTTGTAATTCATCGAGATTGTCTAATTGTTTGGCAAATTCGCGTAGCTCATCAAGGTCACGCTGTGCGTAATTGCGTGATTTTTTTGCTAATTGATAGAGAAAATCTAACACTTGTTCTGGTGTCTCAGCCATTTTAGTATATACGGAATAATCCGCGTAAGTTTTGAAGCCTAATAATTGTGCTTTCTGGTAGCGTAAGTCTAAAATTTGGCGAATAATAGCTGAATTATCAAATTTTCCGTCAGCACTCAGCTCACTGGCACGGGTTACATAAGCATGATATAACTCACGGCGTAGTTCACGGTTGGTTGCATATTGCATAATTGGTAAATAGCTTGGCATATGTAACGTAATTTTATAATCATTACGCCCATCTGATTGTGCCTGTTCTTGATACATACTTAAATTATCAATTGGTACGCCAGCCAATTCATCACGGCTAACATATTTAGCATAACCATCGGTTGCATCAAGCACATTATGATCAAATTTAGTATTTAATTCTACGGCTTTATTTTGGATTTTTTTATATTCTTGTTGCTGTTCTGGAGCTAATGTAATTCCACTTAAACGGAAATCACGTAATTCATTATCAACAACTTTTTGTTGTTCTGCATTTAGTTGGCTATATTCCCGATCTTTTATCGCTTGAGTATGTTGGTAAAGCTGTTGATTTTGACCTAGACCTACGTATAAATCAGTAAGAATAGGTTGGTATTTTTCATGGAAATCACGTAGTTCTAGGCTATCTCTAACACTTTGTAAATGTTCTGCGATACCCCAAATATAATTAAGTTCATATAGACTATTGTGAAGTGGTGCTATTATACTATTCCAAGTGCTAGTTGGTGAAGTTTCTATTTTGCTTACGAGTAGTTGTACTGCACCAATTTTTTGTTTGAGTTGCGTGGTCAAATAATTAATATTAACCGTGTTGAAAGGGATAAATTGGTTCATCGGTGGTCCTTGTTGTTACTAAAATTCTGCATCCATAGCTAGGTTATTGAATATTTGTTTTTTGAATAAAGGCTTTAGTTTATCAAATTTAAACTAATTTGGTCATAAGAATTCTATGGCTCAGTATTTATGGTTTATGGATTGCTTCTAGTTTAACTGGAGTGTGTGGTGGTTTATCTGTACGCTGAGTGTCGGTTTCATTTCTTGATTGGAATGTCTTGGCTCCGATTTGTGCTAATAACTCTGTTAATGATATTGATTTATAAGAATCTTTAATTCCTTAATGAAGTTTGATCCAAGTTGATTTTTGATTTAATTGATTAGGTTGCTATATATTTAATTTGCATGATTGATGTGAGTATAGAGCTTTAAATGAATTTTACTTTGTTACTATGAGAAATATTAACACGTATCTGATAGCTAGATTTACACAAGGCTTCAATTTTACTAAAGCCTCGTGTAATAATGTAAAGTGATTATTTGATGTTTTCTAAAACCAATTCCATCATTTTAGTAAAGGCATTTTGACGTTCTTCACTTGAGGTCGCTTCGTGAGTAACTAATGAATCTGAAATAGTTAAAACGCAAGCTGCGCGTTTATTTAAAGCTTTTGCATTAGCAAATAGGGCAAATGATTCCATTTCTACACAAGCACAACCATGTTCTGCATGAATTTCTTTATAGATATCAAATTTAGCGCGGTAGAAGACGTCTGATGAATGAACACGAATTTCTTTAACTTCGGTACCAATGCGCTTAGCTGTTGTCATAATTTCTGCATTTAGTTCCGCTGATGGTTCAATCACATCACTAGCATAACCATTTTGGGCTTTAGCATACGATGATTCGCTCCATGCATCTTTTACCAAAATTACATCATATACTTTTACATCTTTATCATAAGATCCAGCTGAACCAATTCGAATAATGTCTTTCACGCCATAAAAAGCATATAGCTCATATGAATAAATTCCAATGCTGGCCATTCCCATTCCACTACCCATGACTGAAATCTTTTTACCTTTGTAGTTACCAGTATAACCAAACATATTACGCACACTATTGAATTGAACAACGTCGGTCAAAAATGTATCTGCAATAAACTTAGCGCGTAGTGGGTCACCTGGCATTAATACTGTTTCAGCAATAATACCTAATTCTTTCACTTCGATATGTGGGGTAGGGATTGTCATCTTTGAGATCTCCAAAAGTATTGTGATTAAAATAATTATTTATGGCGTAATTATACGCTTAAGATAGTAGATTGATTTTTGATTTCATGCTGCGTTGCAAAAATATTTGCGTTAGATGTAAAATTTATTGCATAAGCTTTGTTGCTGATATGAATCAGTTAATTCAATATATTACATTGCTGATAAGCTGTGGAGTTAATATTTGTTGCCAAGATGCTTGACATTACGTATCATTATAATGCATAATAATTATCTCAACAAACGCGGGGTGGAGCAGCTTGGTAGCTCGTCGGGCTCATAACCCGAAGGTCGTTGGTTCAAATCCAGCCCCCGCAACCAATTCAAATACGTACCTTGCAGTCAAAAAATAAACTCTCAATTGGTTTTCTTTACTTAATCACTGCCATAATTTTAAAATTAAAATGCTTCTTATTACGAATAATGCTAGTTAACTGCTTAACTTTAATATTAAACTTATAGACTGGGTAGTAGAAAAATTTGAGTGGTTTTGAGACCAATAATTCATAAATTCAGTTTTAGTTGTTTTTGAAATAGCATTATAGTAATCTGGCGAGCAGCACCAAGTCAGTTAATTTATGTGTAAGTTTTTGTTTGTTTAATCCAATTCATGACTTTGTGTACTCATCAATTCAATCTATTTTGTATAAATTACGATGACCAACAATAACATGTAATTGTTGGTTTTATGTGGAACTATATTGATAAGGACCCAAGAAAGTTGACATATTTTTATATTAATTAGTTTTTTTAACTTAGCCGGTGAAAATGTAGCTGATATACACATAGGAATTAAACCATATTCATAATTAACATAAGTGAACTGTGGTGAACCTATATTGAATAATTCATTTTTTCAATATGATTTTCTTTGAGTGTAATATTTAATATGTTTGATTTCAATATTAATAATAAAAATAAGGTAATTTATAACTATAAATTACCTTATTTAATATTGGATACTTGATTAGAAATTGTACTGTGTACCAAGCGTAACTATATTGATTCCACCATTAATAGTACTACCAAATGGAATAAAAGCATAATCTTCAACGCGTAAATCAAAGTGCTTACTCAAAACAAAAGATCCACCTAAACCAACTAAGGCAGTTGCATAAGTATGATTGTATTGACCTGCGCATAACCAATTTGGTGCACCAACGGCTGTACCACTCCAGCCATCAAAGCCAAGTCCAACTCCTGCACGACCATATAAAGATAACACATCTGATAGCGGTAACGTACCTTTAGCTGCTACATCAAAAATGTTTGAAGTTACAGTTGCACCAAATTGACTACTTGCCAATAGATTATAACCAACCCTCAAGTGCAAAACCGCGGTTAAAGTTATAACCTGCATTAACGGCACCAGCCCATGAAGCAGTTGGTAAATTAACCATTGTTGCCCAGCCAGTATTTAAATTAATGTATGCACCTGAGCCATCATAAGGCTGAGCTACTTCATCAGCAAAAGAACCAACCGCAGCAACCGCCAAACTAAGTAATAAAATAATTTTTTTCATAATATTAATAAACCTTTTAATCCTAAAAATATAATTGTTACAACCTAATCGTACTAGATCTCAAAACTAACAGTGTTGATTTTACTTGATTGTATATAGCCAATATCATTTCATTCAGAAAGGCTAAAGTTATACTTTATTGTGTGATTAAAGATTATAACTATTTAAAACAATGTATTATTTGGTATAGGTCAGAAAATTGTTCGAAAATATTGTAATAGGGGGTATAAATTTTTACACCCCCTATTATCATATTAATGTTGCAAAATGTAATATGATTTATCTATTGTGGTTTATATGATGGATTATAATGATGTAGTTGGGGCTTTGAATCTGCTAGAAAATGAGTCACTGTGCGTTTAGTTCCTAATATTGGTGTCGCTAACTTTAATATAGAGATAGTCAGAATATATTTAATTTATAAATGCCCAAAATTCAATAATTAAATTTTGAGCATTTGAAGATTATATTTGTATATTCTATGACTTTTAGTTAGAGTACGCAAATAGTGAATAGGTCGTTATTATTAAATTATCTATTGTCTATTCAACGATGGATTTTAAATTATCTGTATAATCAATCGCAATATCAATAACTACTGGGCCAGCTTGTGCCTGAGCTTCTTGTAGCGCTGATTTTAATTGATCTTTGGAGGTTACGGTTATACCATATGCACCAAAACTTCTTGCCATTTCGGCAAAATCAATATTATGTGTAAATTTTACAGCGCTTGTTTCAGCATACTTGTGCTCTTCTTGAATTGCAACTAAGTTATAACTATGATCTTTCCAAACCATATGAATTATTGGTAATTGGTGTTCAACTGCGGTTGCAAGTTCCATAATACACATTAGCACGCCACCATCACCCGATACAGAATAAACTTTAGCATCATTTAAATTGCGTGATTGATTACTAAATGCTGCACCAACGGCAAATGCAATTGAAACTCCAAGAGTTTGAAAGCCCATGCTATTAATAAATTGGCGCGGTTTATGACTGACAAAATGCTCTGAAAGCCAATATTGATGGCTACCTACATCGCTGACAAGCGTATCATCATTAGAGATAGTTTCTTGAATTGTCGCTATTACTTCCAAAGGATGTACCATACTTGCTTGTGGAGGAGTAAATTCAGAGAGGCGTTGATTAAGCTGTTGACGAATTTGTTGTTGTAATGCCTGTGATTCACTACTTGGTGAATAGGTTAATCCATCAGCCAATGCGGTTAAATTATGAGAAATATTTCCTAGCAATTGAAGGTTAGGGCGGTAGCCTTGAGCAATAACTGGATTATAATCAGCAATATGAATTAATTTTTTATCAGTAGGATTCCACTTGATTGGATCAAGCTCAGCAATATTGTAACCAATTGCAATTAGCAAATCAGCTTGTTTAATTATTTCATTGCATGGTTGATTTTGAAATGCCCCTAAACGTCCCATAAAGTTTGGCAAATGTTGTGGTTTAACCATGCCACCGCCTTCAAACGAACTAAGTACTGGAATTTTGCTATTATTAATTAGTATTTCTAAACTATCTGCGACCGAAGTGTTTGCAGCATCCGCACCTACAATAATTAATGGTGATTTTGCAGCTTTAATTAATTCTTGAGCAGCATTTATGTCATCTTGCTGTGCAATCGAAACTGGTTGTTTTTGTGGCATAGATGCTGTGAGAGCTGTGGGTTGAGCTAATAAATCTGCAGCAAATGATAAGTGAACTGCACCAGTTTCACCTGTGATAGCTTTATTAAATGCTAAGTCCCAAGTTCCAGAAACTGTATCAGGGTTAGTTACTTCTTTACTGTAGCGAGTAACTGGCAAAAATAAGTCTTCAGCATTAATAATTTGATGTGAAGGTTTAAAAGTTGTTTTACTGTCCATTTGACCACAAATTGCGATTAACGGATTGTGTTCTAGTGTTGCGGTTGCCACGGCAGTTACCAAATTGGTGGCACCAGGTCCAGCGGTTACTAACACAACTGCTGGTTTTCCAGTTTTTTTGGCGTAAGCTACCGCTGCATTACCGGCCCCACTTTCTTGGCGACATAAAATCAATTTTGGTTTACGACCTGTCAATGCGGTAGTTATTGCATCAATTGATGCTCCAGGTACACAAAAAACATATTCGATACCATAATTTTCCATTTGATCTACTAAGAGTGTCGCGATATTCCTATTCATTATTTCTTCCTTTTTATTGACGTTGTTTTTCCACTTGATGAATCGCCTCACTATCACCCATTAATTCGGCGGTTGCAAATTCATCGTTATCAATTAAATCTACTTGTAAACTTTTTAGTTCTTGAATATAAGCATGACCTTTTTCTAGTTCAAAATTGTAGACGTGTCCACCAACATGACGGTCTTTATCAACAAAGTGGAAATGAAAGCCAGGTACGTTTAATTGCTCAAGATATTGAGGAAACCACACACCAACTAAAACTCCTTCAATGTCGGTTTTAGTAAAGGTTTTTTGTAAATCTGGCATAGTTTCGTTCATTTTACGGTAAGTACGCGGTTGACATGCTTCACTGCGAAGTAAAATTGATTTAAACTTACCCTCAATTTTAATTGCATAAATCATATTTTTTGATGGGAAGAAATTTAATAGATATTTTTCCAGGTCTTCATATTTTTTATTGTTTAAGCCAATTTCTTGATTGGGTTTAAATTTATTTACTACCGCAAATGGTGTTGGTGTGTCATCTGTAACAACTTCGAGATTTCCATCTACATCAGCTCGATAATAAACATTGTCACAAACAATCATTTCTCCATCGACCATATCAAATGTGCCTAAACCAAAGTCACCGTGCTCTTTTAATTCTGCAACACACACGTCCCCATCATAAACCGCATTTATGAGCGAATTGATCGTACCAGTCTGATACATTTTAGGTTTTCTTTTATGAGTCGCCATATTTTCTCTTCCTTTTATGCTTATAAAAATCCCATAATCATAGCATATTCATGTATTCAATATAATAACATAGAGCATTATACGAGTTGTTCTCTGTTAAATTAAGTAGTGGTGAGGCAACATCTAAATGATACATTGAATTTTTCTTAGGCATTGATGATACTTTTGCTTAGTGCTAGCATTTTGATTAGTGGTGAACTTACAGCAACTGCTGAATTTGCTGTAAGTACTGCAGGAGTTCTAATAAATTCTAATTACGGAGAATTGGCATTAAATTTTATAACAGATTACCTAACTGATCTAACTATTGTGGACTCAGTACATCAAGCTTTTGAAAATGCAGGAAGCTTTGATGTAACTTATGCGCCAGAGTTTAATATTTCATCTGAGCTGATAAGTTATTTACATATGAGTATTGCAGATCAAGTGAATTTCTTTGGTGCCATTAACCCAAATGTAACTCCAGAAATGATTAATAAGATTAATGAAGTTGTTTCAGGTAGCAGTAATATAAGTGCTGACATTAAACTAAGCGGTAGCGGCATGGCAGTTTACGATCCATTAATTCTTGACTTGGATGGAGACGGCGTAGAAACATCTGGTGTTGATAGTAAAGTATTATTTGATCATGCGGCGGACGGCACGAAGAACGCTACTGGTTGGGTTGGCAAAGATGATGGTTTATTGGTACGAGATATAAACAATAACGGAACGATAGATACAGGACGGGAGTTGTTCGGTGACAACACAGTTCTAAGTAATGGGCAAAAAGCCAAGAATGCTTATGAAGCATTGGCTGACTTAGATAGTAATAAAGATGGAATATTAAATAATCAAGATGCAAAATATTCAGAATTAAAGATATGGCAAGATGTCAATCAAGATGGAATATCACAAGCTGATGAATTAAAAACTCTTCAAGACGCAGGAATAGCATCAATAAAAGTTGCAGCAACAAATAGCACGGTAACTACACTTGCTAATGGCAATAGCCAAGCAGCATCTAGTACTTATACTAAAACTGATGGAACAATTAGAGCAACAGCTGGTATAAATTTTGTAGGTGATGAATTTGTCAGAGAGTTCACGAACAAGGTCGATACTAGTCAAGTAGCATCACTTCCTGATATGCATGTAAGCGGTAGTGTGTGTGACTTACGTGAAGCTGCAGCATTATCATCTAATTTAGCATTGAAGTTACAAGGTTATGTTGAGAATAGTAATCTTCGTAGTGGATCTGGTTTGGATGATTTGATTAGCTCTTGGGATTCTACCTCAAATATGCAAACTTTAGCATCTACATTAAAGCCAGGATCTCATCCAGCTGGTGGTCGTGGCACTAATTTAAATCAAGATGAAAATAATGGTAATGTAATTATCGGTAGCTCTAGCTTTGAGCGTTTGGATGGATCGACTAATACTAGTGGCGCGTTAAACTTTACTGGTAATACATTTACCCGAGAATTCAGTGATGTAATTGATACCAGCGCAGTAGCTGGATTACCTGATATGCGTGCTAGTGGTACGGTACGTGATTTGCGTGAAGCCGCAGCATTATCATCTAATTTAGCATTGAAGTTACAAGGTTATGTTGAGAATAGTAATCTTCGTAGTGGATCTGGTTTGGATGATTTGATTAGCTCTTGGGCTTCTACCTCAAATATGCAAACTTTAGCATCTACATTAAAGCCAGGCTCTCATCCAGCTGGTGGTCGTGGCACTAATTTAAATCAAGATGAAATTAATAAGCTGAATATCTTGGAGAAATTTACTGGGTTGTATGCTGCAATTCCAAACTTTAAGGATCCAATGGATTCTTTTGATGGAGTCTCGAATGATCGCTATGATGGAACATTCTATGGTATAAATTTAAATGCTGCGGCAATTAATAAATCATACTCATTGTTACAGCAAAGTGTTCGTGAGGCAATTGCGGTTCAAACATATTTAAAAGAAGAAATTAGCAATGTTAAATTTCACTTTAGTGAGAGTGGAATAAAATTGGATTTTAGTTCCAATTATGCTGAAATCAACCTTGATAATGCGGCTCAGAAAATAGGTGATGTTTTATCGATTACTGATTACTTTAAGCATAGCACCAATTTGGTGTCTACTGAGCAATATACTGAAACTTTAAATTGGGCTAAGACTCAACTTCTTGATAAAAAGGTTGATATAAGTAATTATTATTTTGGTGAATTTACGCAATTTGGTAACAAGGATAGTGATTTTATCATAACATCCTCTGCTGGAAACTCGGTTAATTCTGCCACTATTTCTGCTGGAGATGGCAATAACTTTATTTTTGGTCTTGCTGGAAATGACAATATTACTGGTGGTGTAGATAGTGATTTTATTCGCGGTGGATCAGGTAATGATACCATTTATGATAATGGAGGATCCAACACAATTTTTGCTGATGATGGTAATGATTTGGTTTGGGGTGGTGGTAACGCTGACTATATCGAAGGTGGCAATGGTGATGATAAATTAGCTGGCGGTTGGGGCACAGATATTATAAATGGTGGTGATGGTAATGATACTATTTATGGTGGTAATTTGCAAGGTAAAATAGTTGGTATTGATAATGGAAATATTTTGTCTGGCGGTAATGGTGACGATATTATTTATGGCGAATTTCAAGATGATAAATTGTATGGTGATGCTGGTAATGATATGTTGTATGGCAGCTATGGTAATGATTTCATGGATGGTGGATCAGGAAATGATTATTTAGGTGATGGTTTTGGAAATAACACATTCATAGGTGGCGCTGGAAATGATACATTAAAAGGTGGAACTGGTAATGATAGTTATATTTTCAATATTGGCGAGGGTAGAGATATTGTAATTGATGCTGGTGGTATTGATACCATAGTTTGTGGAAGCGGAATTACTCCGCAAAATATTAACTTTATTAAAGATAGTAATAATTTACTTTTTTGTGTTAACGGCGATACGCTAAATAGTACTGTTATTCAGGATTGGTATTTGACATCTGGTCAACAGATTGAGCAATTTAGATTTGCTGATGGTAATACTATTGCGACGAACTCCTTAATTGCTCAAAATAGAGTTGGCTCGATTGTAACCGGAACTGTTGCGAATGACACGTCTGCAGGTGGTAGTTTCGCTGATATTTTGCGTGGTTTGGCTGGTAATGATAGTTTGAGTGGTTTATCGGGAAATGATACTTTAGTTGGTGGAGTAGGAAGTGATTATCTAAATGGTGGCTTAGGTAATGATCGTTATCAATTTATGGTTGGTGATGGTGCTGATATTATAGAAGACACTGGTGGTAATGACTTTATTGAGTTGAGCGGAGATATTAAGCAAGAAGATTTAGAATTTGACCAAATTAATAATGACCTTATTTTACGTAACAAAAAATCTTCTGATCAAATAACCATTAAAAATTGGGCTACCTCAACAGAAAACCAAATTGAACACTTGGTTTTGAATGAAACTAGTTTGTCGTTATTGCAGCTGGTTGAAGATTTTAATCGAGTAAAAATTGGCACTAATGGTGATGATAATCTGATTCTTGACAAAAAAGTTATTGAAGTTAATGCCAAAGCTGGGAATGATGTAATTGTTGATCAAACTTTAAACAATACGAATTATATTTTTAATCTTGGTGATGGACGAGACAGTATTTATGACAAAGATTCATCCGTAGATCAAATTAGTTTTGGTGCAGGAATTACCTTAGAACAATTACAGTTTACACAATCAGGTCGGGATTTGGTGGTAAATATTACTGGACAAGATCAAATTACAATTAAGGATTATGCACTTCAAAGTAACCGTGTTGAAACTATGAGTTTTAATGCTGGTGAAAAAATTAATTTGGCTGAAATACTTTACCAGCGAGGAATTTTGACTGATGCAACGAGTTTAAAATTAGGCAATAGAAATGATACTATTTGGTCTAGTCACGGTGGTACTTATGCTTTAAAAGATGGTGATAATCAATTAATTATTAGTGATTCTGGTCAAAGTAATAATATTACCTCTGGCATTGGTAACGATAGTGTGATTATTTTCGGAGATTCAAATAATAAATTAAGTCTTGGTGCTGGTAATAATATAGTTGAGTTGCAAAATGGAAATAATACTATTACTACTGGTATTGGAAATGATGTTATTTTTACTCTAGATGGAGATAATGTTATTCGTGCTGGAGATGGTGATAATCTAATTAATCTTGGTTCTGGTATGCAAAATATTGTAACTGGAGGTGGTAATGATATTATTCAGATTAATTCTGGTAATGTTACTTTAAATAGTGGTGCTGGGGACGACCTGGTTACGATTTTTAATCTTCAAGATTCACAGCTAGCTTCAATTAATCTTGGTGATGGCAATGATCGATTAAATGTGAGTGGTAGTGGAGGTTTAGTAAAGGTATCAGCATCAACAGGCGATGATGTCGTGGAGGTTGCCGGAGTAAACACTCAAATTAGTGACTCAGGTGGCAATAATATAATTAATGTTGATAATCATGGATTAGCTGCGGCAGCAGGCAATACTTTACGCCTTGGTGCGAATAATGATACTGTTAATTTAATTAGTGATGGCACAAGCTCTTTGAGTCTTGGTCAAGGTGAGAATCAGCTGAAAATTATTGGTAATGGTATTAATTCGGTAAGTGCAGGTACAGATAATGATAGTGTGACTATTCTTGGTGATTCGAATAATAAGATTAATCTAGGTGCTGGAAATAATAAGATTGATATCCGTGGAAATAGCATTAATAATATTTCAACTGGTTCAGGGGATGATGTTATTAACCTTGAATCTAATGAAAATATAATTCGCGCAGGGGATGGTAATAATTTAATTAAAGTAGTTAGCACTGGAGTTCAAAATATTGTAACTGGAAGTGGCAATGATATTATTGAGCTTAGTTCAGGAAATGTTACCCTAAATAGTGGAGCGGGTAATGACAATATAATTTTAAAGCAAACCACAGCAAGTATTAATAGTATTAATCTTGGTGATCGTGACGATTCGTTAAATATTAATTCTGCTGGTGGCGCCACTACGATTAACGGTTCAACAGGAAACGATAAACTCACCGTGCAAAATAGTTCGGTAAAACTAATTGATAATGGTGGTGATAATATTGTGTATATTGATAATAGCGCGATGATTGGTGACGTCAATAGCATTAGCTTGGGATTTGGTAATGATAAAATAACCATGATCAGTAATGGACAAAGTTTAATTAAAGCTAGTAATGGTGATAACTCTATTAATTTAAGTGGATTTGGAACTTTTAATGTTACAGCTGGTACTGGAGCTGATACTATTATTAGTGGAAGTGGGAATGATGTTATAAATAGTGGTGCTGGTAATGACACAATTAATGCCAATGCAGGTGATGATCGTATCATTGCTGGAGCTGGTAATGATTTACTTATTGGTGGGTTAGGTAACGATATCCTTGAGGGTGGCGCTGATGATGATAGTTATTACTTTAATTCTGGTGATGGCAAAGATGTGATTAAAGATTCAGGTGGCGTAGATCAAGTTATCTTTGGTGATGGAGTGCTCAAAGAAGATTTATGGTTTATGCGCTCAGGTAAAGATTTGTTAGTTAGCAATACAAAAACTCAAGATGAAATTAAAGTTACGAATTGGTTTGGTAGTAAGAATAATCAGATCGAGAATTTTAATTTAGCGAGTGGAGAACTTTTATCTGGTCAAGCAGTCGCTAGTTTGGTTCAAGCGATGGCATCTTTTAATCCACAACCAATGGCTGAAACCTCAATGACCACAGCTCAACAATCGCAGTATCAAGATATGCTTAAAAATACGTGGGTTGACCCAACCAAATAAACCAAGGAGTGTTATTTATATGTCACAAACAGCTCCGCCAGATAGTGGTTTAGTTTGTTTAGTTATGCTGGCACAACTGCATGAGATTGCAGTTGATGCCAAGCAGATTGAGCATGATTATCGCCAAGAGCAAGATTTAACTGATATTGAATTATGTAGAATTGCTAAGCATATTGGTTTTAAGTCACGTATCTCTAAAGTTAAAACTTCTCGCTTGCAACATTTGCCTTTGCCATTGATTGCCAAAGATTTAACTGGGCAATTTTTTATAATTGCACAAGTTACCTCTACAGAGGCACTAATTTATCATCCTTTAGTAGGCAAGAACCAACAAGTTGGTCTTGAGTTATTAGAGCAAAATTGGAGTGGCGATGTTATTCAAATGGTCTCACGCGATAGTTTAAAGGCGGCGTCGGCTAAATTTGATTTTACTTGGTTTATTCCTGCAATTATTAAGCATCGTAAATTATTAGGTGAAGTGTTACTAATTTCATTTATTATTCAATTGCTCGCATTAATTACACCTTTGTTTTTTCAAGTGGTGATGGATAAGGTATTGGTTCATCGCGCACTAACTACGTTACAGGTAATTGCGATTGGCTTATTAACGGTGACATTTTTTCAGGTGATTTTAGGTGGAATTCGCACCTATATTTTTAGTCATACCACGTTACGTATTGATGTTGAATTGGGTGCCAAGCTTTTCCAACATTTGTTACGCTTACCATTAAGTTACTTTGAATCGCGTAAAGTTGGTGAGTCGGTTGCACGTGTGCGTGAGCTGGAGAACATTCGTAATTTCTTAACTGGAAATGCGGTTACGGTTTTATTAGATCTACTGTTTTCGGTTGTCTTTGTGGCAGTAATGTTTTATTATAGTTGGCAATTAACGCTGCTAGTTTTAATTTCCTTACCATGCTATGTTCTACTTACTGTATTCATCACTCCAATTCTTCGTAATCGGCTTAACGATAAATTTGCCAAAGGTGCGGCAAATCAAGCTTTTTTAGTTGAATCATTGTCTAATATTCAAACAATTAAGGCGATGGCTCTTGAGCCACAAATGGTGCGTCATTGGGAAGAACAACTTGCCTCATACGTCAATTCAAGTTTTAGAACTGGGCAGATCGGTATGCTGGGTAGTCAAGGTGTAACCTTGGTTAGCCAATTAGTGAGTGTAGCGATTATGTGGTTAGGCGCATCATTAGTTATTGATGATAAATTAACCGTTGGTCAATTAGTTGCATTCAATATGTTATCAGGTCAAGTCTCAAGTCCAGTAATGCGTTTGGCGCAATTGTGGCAGGATTTTCAGCAAACAGGTATCTCTGTTGCTCGTCTTGGCGATGTACTTAATACCAAAAATGAACAAGAGTCTAAGACTAATGCGGTACTTCCAGCTATTACAGGGCAACTAATATTCGATAAGATAGTATTTCGTTATAAAGTAGATGGGCAGCTAATTCTTAAAAATGTTAGCTTAACCGTAAACCCAGGAGAAATTATTGGAATCGTAGGTCGTTCAGGAAGTGGTAAAAGCACTTTAACTAAATTATTACAAAAGCTCTATGTACCTGAACAAGGTAGAGTTATGATTGATGGAATCGATCTATCTTTGGCTAATCCAGCATGGCTACGGCGGCAAATTGGCGTTGTTTTACAAGAAAATAATTTGTTTAATCGCAGTATTCGAGACAATATCGCAATTACGAATAGAAATATAGCAATGGATAAAGTTATTTGGGCAGCCAAACTTGCTGGTGCACATGACTTTATTGCCGAATTACCTCAAGGTTATGATACTTTGTTGGGAGAGAATGGTTCTGGTTTATCAGGTGGTCAGCGTCAACGCATTGCAATTGCTCGAGCGTTAATAAATGATCCCAAGATTCTAATCTTTGATGAAGCAACTAGTGCACTGGATTATGAATCAGAGCGAGTTATTCAAGATAATATGCACGAAATCTGTAAAAATCGCACAGTTCTTATTATCGCTCATCGTCTGTCAGCCGTACGAATTGCACACCGAATTATTGCTATGGATCATGGCGAGATTGTTGAAAGTGGTGCACATAGTGAATTAATGGCGGTAAATGATGGTTATTATCGTTATCTTCATTCTCTTCAAGGTTAGTAGATATGACTAGTCAATCACCGTCTAATGCGAAGAATAAGCTTTCTAATGATAATACAAAACTTAGTTATGATAATGAAGAATTTAGTTTGCGCAAGAAATATTGGCAAGTAATTAAACAAGCGTGGAGTGAACGTGATTTAGTTAAAACATTGCGTAATCGTAGCGAGATGGAGTTTTTACCATCTGTCTTAGAAATTCAGGAAACACCTCCGCATCCATTACCTAGGTTATTACTTTGGGTTATTTCAAGCCTGATTTTTATTGTTTTAATTTGGTCAATCTTTGGTAAGATTGATATTGTTGCTACAGCACAAGGTAAAGTAATTCCCAGCGAATTTGTCAAGTACGTACAATCAGTAAATACAGCTACGGTTAATAAAATTTTAGTTCAAGATGGACAATTTGTCGAATCAGGCAAGGTCCTAGTTCAACTTGATTCAACTATTACCGAGGCAGACCTTACCAAATTAAAAAATGATTATGTTCAGTCACGACTTGATTCAATTCGTCAACAAAATCTACTCAATAAGTTGGCCAATCAACCATTAGTTGCATGGTCAAATGAAAGTATTTTTACACCAGAGCTGTTACAAAATAGTAAAAACCAATTTGATAGTCAGTGGTTGGAGTTTCAAAATAAACTCTCTAGTATTGATGCGACACAACATCATTACGATGAATCAATTCGTACTTCACAATCTATAATTACTAAATATAAACAAACCTTGCCCATAATGCGCGAAAAAGAAGCTGATTACAAAGAACTTTATGATAAAAACTTCATGTCACAGCATGGCTACCTTGACATTAGTAAACAAAGAATTGAGCTTCAACAAAGTCTAGCCGAAGAGCAAGGTAAGGTTCGAGAAATTCAAGCACAAAAGCAAGAATCTCAACGACAAAAAGAATTAACGATTGCTGAATTTAGACGAGACATTGGGGAAAAGTTACTCATGACGAATCAAAATCTAGTCACCAATCATGAGGAATATGTTAAAGCTCAACAAAATCAGGATTATACGCAATTAGTTGCACCAGTTTCTGGTTATGTTACCCAACTTGCAGTACACACTGTTGGTGGCGTAGTTACTCCAGCGCAACCATTGTTGGCAATAGTGCCTAAAGATGGCGGTATTATGATTCAGACTCAGCTAGAAAATAAAGATATTGGATTTGTACATCCCAATCAAGAAGTAAAAGTTAAGATTGAAGCATTTCCATTTACTAGATATGGAACAATTGATGGGATTGTACAAAGTGTTTCAGCGGATGCCATCCAAGATACAGATAAGCAGAAGAAAGATCAATTGCTTTATAATGTTTATATCAAACTCGGAAAAGATTATATGATCATCAATGGAACTAAACAATATTTAACGCCAGGGATGATGGTAACTGCTGAAATTAAGACAGGTAAACGTCCGTTGATTGATTATTTCTTAAGTCCACTAGTGCAGAATACAACTGAGGCATTGCATGAGCGATAGAATTCATTTTCAATAAAATTTAATAAGTATCACGGATGAATTTAATTTAAAAGTTGGGATGATTTCTTTTAATAGCTTGAGATTTTAATTGTAATAAATTTGTCTGTGTGAAATTAATTTTTGTGAGCTTTGGTAGTTTTATTCTTTCATTTTACGGTTGATTCATATCCAAAACGGTTAATTTGAGATGCTTTATGGTGTGCTATAATTTATTATAAAAAGATTTACAAGCTAGAAAAGGTTTGATTATTGTGAGGATGCTATAGATGAGAGTTAACTTTTATGTAAGATGGCTGTTTAGTTTGTTTTTTATTTGCACTTTGACCGCTTGTAATAGCGGTAATACGACTTCAACTTCAGCTGAACATTTGGTTTTTAGTGTCGAGCCAAGTAATACAATACCAGCAGGAGCTACCAATGGTATTATTTCTCCATCAATTCAAGTACAAGTTGTAGATGCAAATAATAATCTAGTTAAAACTGCGACAAATGTTATTACATTAACTATAGCAAATAACCCTGGTAGTAATCTTCAACTTGAGAGTATCGAGTCTGTATCTGGTGTTCCTTATACAGGTTTAGGACTTTTTTCTGGCTTATTAAGTGGAGTTAGTTCTATTCAAGCAATTAATGGTGTGGCAACATTTAACAACCTGGGAATAACACAACCTGGAAATGGTTATACCTTACAAGCTTCTGCAGCAGGTATGAGTTCAATTACCAGTAGTGTATTTAATGTTGCATTTTCAACTACAGGATATAATCAAACTGTGACTAATGATGGTTCTGAAATTGCCAATTTAACGGCTATTGGTAGCAATTATCAGGGATATGTGACAGTTTATATTGCACAAGCACCAAATCCTATCCCTGAATCTGCATTTGCTGTGTGGAGTCAACCTGGGTGGACGGTTAATACGCCACGTCATGCTATTTTTGATTATTCTAATACGATAAGTAGTCCAAATACTCCGAATGGGCCATTAACTGAGTATGTTGATGAAAGTGGCTATACTTGGGGTTATATTGCACAAACACAGAATTATGATTGGCCATTTAATCCAAGCAATTACTCCTCGCCAATGTCAAATGGTTGGGAAGCTGGACAAACTGCATCCGTTATACCAGCTGGAGTTGTGAAATATAATAGCATTAACAAAAATCAATTATATATCTTTAGTAAGTTAGGTGTAACTAGTCATTTGCCAGTATTACGTTACTATATTACTGATGAGTGGGGTAATGTTTATACAATGAAATCAACTAATCGGAATAATACTACTGAATCTGCAATTAAGGCTTCTTTTTTGTCTGCTACCTTGCCTTCAGGTTGGACCAAATCTATGGGGTATTTGCCTCAAGATTTATATGGATATCCAACTTATGGCGAATCGACAAATTCGATGTTTAGTGATTTTCGCGATGATGCAGATAACGCGTATACACAAATTGTGTGGGGAAGTAATGGTAATAGTATTGCCCAGCAAGCTGGTAGTCCGATGCCTATTTACGCGGCAACAATTGGTTCACGAGTAAATGGTAGCGTATTTGGCAATTCTTATATGTATGGTAGTTATGGCAATGATCAATTTTATCCAGAATTAGGTGGTAATGTGATCAATGGTAATGGTGGTTATAATGGCGTATTTTATTTAGGAAACAGTAGCCAATATGTAATCAATAAATTTGGTAGTTTAATCACTGTAACTGGTATAAATGGAACTAATGATTCATTAAATAATATTCAATATATTCAATTTAGTAATGAATCGATGATTTTTTGAGTAATAAGCTATAGTTGCTTTTTTCTTATGTGATATTATTTGCATAATTTTCAATTAGATGATGTATCTGGCTATTATTAAAGCAAGATACATCATGAAGTTATTTATCTCCATTGATGAGGTTTTATTCGAGCATAAATATATTTTTATGATGTTTGTTATTGATATGTAGCTAGAAATTTGATTATCTTTTATGTTATAATCGTAAATATTTTCCAAAAAATGCTGAGGTATACATCAAAAGATAAAGTTATTTTAATTTTAAATTAATCAATTGGCTTTTTATACGTTATCCAGTTCAACTTAAATTCATAATCGCTAATCTAATTCTTAATGTTATCCCGCGCTTTATTTTAGAAAATAAAAGTTATTAAACTCGACAGTACTTTGGTTTGGGTTTAATCTAGAGGTTTATTAAATTAACCATCATTTATTATTTATCAATGTTATGTAGGAAATCAAGCGTGCTAGAATTTATTGGTGCCGTCTTTAGCGGTGCAATTTTGGTTATTGGAATTATTGCTGGTATTGGTCCGCAAAATTTTAATACCATGAGTCATGGTATACGCCGTAACCATGAATATTGGGTAGCAACTACCTGTTTCTTGGCTGATGCAGTCTTAATTTTAATCGGTTGTATTGGTCTTTCATTAACTAATTCCAAATTATTTATTCTTTTGATTAATATCATTGGAGTTGCTTTTTTAAGTTATTACTTGTGGATTAAAGTTCGTGATTTTAATAAACCACATAATATTAAATTTAATCATGAGATTCTTAGTAAGAAAGCCGCTATTTTGCGCGCTTTGGGTTTAACGTGGCTGAATCCATTAGTTTTTATTGATACGATTGTAGTAATTGGTGGTGCTTCAACCCATCACATTGGTTGGCAACATACAGCCTTTACCCTTGGTGCATTACTTGGTGATTTTATTTGGTTATATGGGTTAACGCTAATTTCACGGACTTTTGCTGAGAAATTAAATCGTCCGCAGGTATGGATGTTGATCGATGTTTCGACAATTATTTTGGTAGCGATAATTTTAATTAAAATGATTTCGTACTTCTTGTTATGATTTATTCGATTGGACATGATATTGTCGAAAATCAACGCATTGCTGATTTAATTGCAGCACATGGTCAGCGCGCTTTGCAGAGAATTTTAACGCCAGCTGAATTACAGTTATGTGCAGCTCGTGAAGATAAAGTGAAATTTTTGGCGAAGCGTTTTGCTGCGAAAGAGGCCTTTGCTAAAGCTTGTGGTACTGGTTTACGCGCGCCGGTTTTGTTAAATAATATTAGTATTTTGAATGATGAATTAGGTCGTCCATATTTTGTGCTGGCGTCCGAATTAGAAACATGGCTACGCGCTCGTGGAGTTTTGAGTTATCATTTAAGTATAAGCGATGAACGCACTCTCAGTAGTGCAGTGGTTATGTTTGAAAAATAAATACGATTTAATAATCAAATAATATATTTACGCCTTAATCTAAGTGGTTAGGGCGTTTTGCATTTATAATATAAGTATCTGTGGCAAGCATTAGGCATATTTACGGTATAATAATGCCTAACTTTGTCAATATGATTCATTGTACAAAGTTGAGAATAATTTTAGAGAGATGTATGCGTAATTTTATAAATATTGCAATTATTGGGCGGCGTAATTCCGCCCATTTGATTGAACAAGTTAGCAAGCTTGCAGCATGCTTAATTGCATTAGGTTGTCGAGTTTATATTGATTCGGGCATTTCTGATGAGCAATTTTGCCCAGCATATTGTTATAGTTCATTGGAAGATTGGGTTGGAGAAATTGACCTTGCGATTAGCATTGGCGGCGATGGTACCATGTTGTCAGTTGGCCGTGCGATTGTTAATTATGGAATTCCTGTAGTTGGTGTTAATCAGGGTAAGCTCGGTTTTATGACCGATATTGCAGTTGAAGAAATGCTCGATGTAATAAGCACGATGATTTTAGAACATAAATATGTAGAAGAGGAACGAAGTTTATTATCCGCACAGGTGATTCGTAATGGTTTAGTTGTAAATCAAGCTTTGGCATTAAATGATATTGTATTATCGCGTGGAGCGATTGGTATGATGACTGAGTTTGAAATGAGCATTAATAATGAGTTTGTGCAGAAGCAAAAGTCAGATGGCGTAATTTTTGCAACTCCAACTGGTTCAACGGCTTATTCGTTGGCTGCAGGAGGTCCAATTTTGCATCCTCATTCTAAAGTTTTTGCAATTGTCCCGATTTGTCCGCAATCAATGTCGAATCGTCCAATTGTGATTAGCGATGAAGCGATGATTGAGCTGAATTTAATTAGTGACAATATGACTATACTACATTATGATGGTCAAGAATATTTTAATTTAAATCAATATGATCATGTTGTTATTAGTAAATCTGAACGTCCGTTACGTTTATTGCATCCGATGGATTATAATTATTATAATACATTACGTAGTAAATTGGATTGGTCAAAACGTGTTTCTTAATCTATAGTTGGCGCAAAAATAAACCTAAACTTATGTTAATATACATACTTATGAATGCATACTCCCAAGATCTAAGAAACAAGGTAATTGACCTTTATAAAACAGGTAACTATTCTAGAAAAGCAATAAGTAAGCTTTTGTCTATGTGTTATGCAACTATTTGCAGTTGGATAA